>Ga0307517_10000240_pt1 | contig 93536 bp, 127 predicted proteins | sample 23_EM_MG_FD_194515 | JGI IMG/M metagenome (GOLD analysis project Ga0307517, IMG submission 194515) | Populus trichocarpa ectomycorrhiza microbial communities from riparian zone in the Pacific Northwest, United States - 23_EM | ecosystem: Host-associated > Plants > Roots > Unclassified | place...
GAATGAGAGGAAGTTGATGACTTTACCAACTTGATCTATTCGACAAATTATCCGCGGAACTATCTAAAGCGTCGAATGCATTCTGCATCTCTGAATCCTTATCAAGGAGATCTAGGAGAAGGAGATCAGGAATGCCTAGTACTGAATATCTTTGACATACTTGAATTAAATCTGGACTGGCTAAAAGACATTAGGGAGCGCTGCGGTGTGCTGGTTGCCATAGGCGGTGAAATCTGCGAAGAATCCAAACGAGGAGCGGATATTTCATGAGAGGCTACAGTTTCATCATCTGGATAATTTATTCTGTTAATCAACTAATAATGTAAAGTGTATTGCGGCGACTTACGTGTTGTATCTCGGTGTTTCCTTGGCGAATCCGAAAACTTTCCGAAGCGCTCACGCAAAAATTCTTGTGTTAACGGTTGCGGAGCTTTTCTGAAGCGCGTTCGGGGTCGCACAGATTTTACTGGAGTGTGATTGAGACACCACCATCCCATATGAACTATGAAGCTTACCGTTCCCGTTGTCAACTTCATCATCACTTAGGCTCCTGCGTTTTCCTTTGATATCTCGTGCCTCCAGAACGTGGGGAGTGTTATCTAGGTCAGTGTCACCAATACTACTACTTCGCTGACGGTGAGACCTGTCCTTCCGAGGCGTGTCACCTGGCTCGCGGAGAGCCCGACTGAAGATATTCTTCAGACTTGATTGAGCAATGCTCGTGGTGGCACTTGCAGTCTCAACATCATAATCCGAATCTCTCTCGGAAGGGTGCTGAAGCTCCGTGTCATGGCCAGGATGATGTGTAGGACTTCCCTCCTTGTTGGGCAAACGTGACAAGAGTGCACGCAGTACGGCAGCAGGACTTTCTGGCTTCGTTGCCATTTGAAATGGTGCTTGGGGAGTAGACTCAGTTGGTACGTCGCTGGCGTAGATGTTGTTGTCTGACACGTCCATGTCCTTCATCGTCATATTTAGCAGCTGAGAAAACTCTGGCAGGCGAGAGGGACCAGCTTCAGATATGGAGGTGGTGGCGGTGTGAGCACTCCTGTCGTGAGTAGGGGAACGTCGAGTCATTCGTAGACGGGGAGTAAAGCCGACGCTGGGTGTCGCCATTCGCTGTTCGCGTCGATGAGCGGGAGGGGTACCACTGTGGCTAGGCTGTCTAAAACATTCACCAAGTCGACCGTCTTAACAAGGTCTGACTTCAAAACGTTGGACACGTGATGGTCAAGGAGTTCACAAACATCTCAATTCTCATTGCAATGCGCGGTACAAGGGGTACTTAATAGAATCCGCCCGTAAACCTCTTAACAAGAGGCTTCCAACATTCTCCTAGATGCATATGCTCGCCCTTGCATTCTTCAAAAGTAATCGCGTTGCGATCGTCCAAGTCCCGCAATCCAATCCAATTCTCGAGATAAATAGGCTGTAATCGCATAGGAACCATTTCCCATTCGAGAAGTTGCTTCGGAATGGAAAAGGAAGTTTGAGAAATTTGAGAAGTGTGCTTCCCTTCTTCATTCACGACTTCTGCTCCAAACCACGCAGTCTCTTTTGGAATGACGGTATTGTCTTCGGTAAACATCACAAGGACGAGGTTGTTGAGAGTCGCTAGATTGCGCTTGAAGGTCCCGTTGCGAGATTCCTGTATTTCGTTATTAATATATGGCAGAAATTTGTTTGCAGAGAGGTATGTCTCCAGATTTGCTGGATCACGATAATACTGAGCCTGTGAAAGGATGCACATCAATTTCGTATAAATCTGTGATTGATTTAAAGCCATACTGTAATAAGGTTCTCTTGTGCCCATTGACTGTACACAGCGGACTTCGCGGCCCTCCGTGCCATTTGACATACAAAATCGTATCTTCGGCAGGAAGGAATGTCCGACACGCCCATATGCTGGGAACCAAACGTGATGAGATTATGGACTGGAGGGTGGTTATATCTTTCGACATAGGCCCGTAAGAATTGGCCGCCTACACATAATGGTCATGAACTCTCGAACCGATTTTGGTGCAGAAAGCTACCTTGCGAAAAACCAATGGCGTCGAAACCATTCTCAAGGTCGGGTATTGAAGCAAGCTGATCTGCAACGAACGCGACCTGTTCGTTTACATTTCCGTACTGTTCTTGATGTATTGATTTAATTGGAAACCAAAGTGAGAACAAGAGACGCACAAATCCTGCTTTTCGATCGTTATCCTGATTCTTGTCGATGTATACAGAATGTACGAAGATGCCTGGATGAATTTCCTTGACGAGAGCTTGGAACTGCGCCATGCCAGTTGAATTGTATGAATCCCCTAACGGTGAGTTAAACCAATGAAGGCGTTCCAGAAGTATATGTATACCTAGTCCATGCCAAACCACGAGAGGCCGTGGCGACTGGCATAGTGCAAGCAAGGGAAATGCAAACAAGAAAGTTAGACGCATCACTCAATGTCACAAATCCGTGACACTTGAAATTTCACCCGTAAACTACCTAAAGTAGTTATCCGTGACCTGTCAGCCACATCAGACTGGTAATATAATGCGTTCCTCTCATTCCCAGATTCCAAAATGCCCTTTCTTCACCGTCGCGATGGTATCCTGATTATCTTGGGGGCCTCCATCGTCTACATTCTTTCGTCGCTGTTGCAAACAGCCCCGACTATTAATCCTGACAGCTATCATGACCAACAGGACTTTCCCCCATTCCCTTCTGGGAACTCTCAGACTCTCTCAGATGATCCTTTGGCTCTGGACGTCGGTTTTGCCGACACACTACCAGAAACAACTGTAATAGCCCATGCTCCGGGTTACACTTTGTTCAAGAATCTCTACATGGCCAACTGCACCTTCTTCGCCATTAGCGAGAACCCAGGAAATTTTCCTCAACGTCGTTTGATAACAAGCGCAGGAATAATAGCGTTGAACCAACCCGAGAATATCCGACTACGCGAGCCGACAGATCAAGAATTCAAAATAATTAGCCCAGACACTGCTATGGCTCGCTGGGGTGGCAACTTGTCAAAGAGGGAAAGACACCGCGTCTGGAGCATAGAAGGGATTTCAGTAAGTCGCTAAAGTAAACGAGGAACCAGAAGCTCATTTTCGAACAGATTGTAGTGAACGAAACTGGCCAGTTCCTCCATCATTACTATCATCTTATCGCCGAGCTTCTACTTGGCACTTGGGCCTTCTTCTACGGCGCGTTTAATCCAGCGTCCCGCCTCGCTAATGCGTCAGACACCTTTACTGTTTCCGGTCCATATCCTTCGTTCAACCCTCCGCCTGTAAACTACCAACCACCACCTTTATCTCGTATGATATTCTTGAACGCCGAACACCCAGAGTGGAGGGACCGTCCAGGCGTAAATCCATATTTCATTCGGGCGGCCTTCCCCTCTCTTGATATTGAAGACACAAACGACTGGAACGAGCGTTGTATCACCACTTACATTGATCCGCATGCACCAAACGCGCCGGGAAACGCGTGGCACCTACCCATGGCCTTGCTCGTAGATCGTAGTGCCGCAAATCGTGGTAAAGTCTGTTCCAGGACACACCGAATGGCAGCAGAAGCTTGGGACTATATGAGGAACAACGGTGGCATCGATCCCTTCGGAATTTGGTGGGATCACGTAAGATATGCCATCTACAGGTTCGCTGGGGTGAAGAAAACGAACAGAATTCTCCCAGAGCCATTGGAAAATAAGGATGTCTCTGATCCCCAGAGCCTTCTTCCCCCGCTTCCAGAAAAGGTTGTCATTACATACATAAACCGTCAAGCTGTTGGACGCCATTTGATACCAGAGCAGCACGATGAACTCTTATCAGCCATCGAAGATCTAGTCGCAAAGAAACAGCTGGAAGGCAAAAACTGGGTTTTCAACGATGTGAAGCCAGAAAGACTTTCGAAGGCAAAACAAGTCGAGCTGGCGTCGGAGACTACGGTATGTTAGCATCGATGAACGGCGTGCTGAAATTAACTTGTGCTATAGATTTTGATGGGCGTTCACGGAAACGGCTTGTCGCACCTCGTCTTGATGGACCCAAACCGCTATTCTGCTGTTATTGAGATTTTTGTCCCTGGTGGCTTTTCTCATGATTATGAATGGACCGCGAACTCCCTGGGAATTAGACACTACAGCATCTGGAATGATACGTGCGTTCACCTACACTTGATGGTGACTTACCTGCGCTTATACGGTTCCTTTCTCAGATATTTCACTGCCCCCAATGAACCGAAGGTGAGCTACCCACCAGGCTTCCAAGGGAGGAATATTCCTGTCTATGGACCAACGGTGGCGCAGCTTATTGAGGACAGGCTAGAAGGTCGACTACACTACTAGACTGCTGCTAAAATATAGATGAAGAATCATCCTCCTTGGCGTAAGCTCTCTGAGTCTACTCATGTACAGGAGCTGTTGACACATGCTTCCATCTAAGACGACATCCTGGGATCCGCGTACAGCGATCGGTCAATTCTGTCCAATTTTAATTCCAAGGACTTGGGATGAATTTAAATGTGATTTATATCTAAACCCGCAACTGCACTTCCATCGATTCCCAAGAAGTGGAGAAAAGAAACAAATCTTTGGGGATGAGGACAACATTGAGTTCCGAGATCAACAGATAATGTCGGGATGGGCCTAATATTATGCCTCAAGACCAGTGTTTCAAAGTTGGGTTTGTATATAAATACTGTGCAAGCACTTGGCCGAAATAAGAGGGGAATCGCAAAACGAACTCGAGATGGATAAGTGTTAAAGATTGTGGAGGATGCGAACTCATCAACAAAACAAATTTCGAGGGATAGTATCTTCAGTTTGGGGCGCACGAAGCATGCTGTCTACGAGGAGAAACGGTGAGGCGAGTTAGAGATGGGATAAAATGCGGCTCCAGTTCCCGTGTTATGAGTACCGTCTGACACTGCGCGGATAAATTCGTGTAAGGCGAAGTCTTCAAATGACACCCTCTATTTTCATGGACTCGTAGAATTTTGGGTGGACACTCTGAAATTGCGTATACCATATAAAGTAGCTGCCTACCATAAAAGGAAACTGAGAACACTATAAGCAAAGAAGAGTATTTTTGCTTCCTTCAAGAAATATCACTCACACGCGATGGATCCCAAGAACCTCCACTACCGACATTCGAACCAGAAGATTTACACATAACAATTCACATACATGCGAACCACATCAGTGATTCACCATTCTAATAATAAAAAATTTCCTTTCTTTCTCATGTTGATTCCCACCACCTACAAGCTCTTCCGAGCTCGTGCGTCCGAGTCTTAGCACTTAAGAACTTTTGAATTATATATTTACAGCAAATTTCTTTCCTCACTTCAACCAACCAGCCAACCTCAAAACAGATTATACCCCTTCCCCAGACACACTTCCTCTGCAGGCTCAACATCGCACCTCACCCCGTCGACTTTCACATCATAGCTCTCCGGATCAACCTCAACCTTCGGCACTTCCCCATTCCATTTCATGTCACCCTTTTTGAGGTTCCTGCAGGACTGGACGGGTATACCAGGTTTCGAGAGGCCGTAAGACTCGAATGGGGAGTGACCAGAGGGAGAGAGAGAGGCACGACTTATGAAGAATGCGGAGTGGTGGCCCCTCAGATCGACGCCTTCACAAAGTCCACTTACACCTTGTCCACCTGGCCTACCCACATCAAGCCCAGGAACTGCACCCCACATTTCCTTCCCCCAACAAGGCTCAACACCCGGTACACTCGCATTCGCATCTCCTATCTGCGCCCACACCACCACACCACCCTTAACCACCCAATGTGGTCCACTTGAACTCCCAAACCTCCCAAATTCCCATCCTACTAGATCCGCCATCTTCCCTACTGAAATATCACCCACCACATGACTGATTCCATGCGTTATAGCGGGATTGATAGTGTATTTTGATATATACCTTTTGACACGGGCGTTGTCTTTAGTCGGGGTATCGCCCAAAGATGTGAGCGGACCCCGGCATTGGCGCATTTTGGAAGCAGTACGCCACGTTCGGGCAGCAACTTCGGCTATGCGGCCCATTGCTTGTGAGTCGGATGAGATCATGGAAAGTGCACCAAGATCGTGGAGGACGTCTTCAGCTGCGACGGTTTCGGCGCGGATACGGGATTCAGCGAAGGAGATGTCTTCGGGAATTTTTGGGGAGAGGTGGTGGCATACCATTAACATCTACGCAGATCCAATCATTAGTGAAACAAATCTCTCGAAAAGACGCACATCTAAATGTTCATCCAGAGTATTCCTGGCAAAAGGCCTCGTTGGGTTCGTCGAACTTGGTAACACATTCTCCTCCCCACACAACCTAATCACATCAGGCGCATGCCCTCCCCCTGCACCCTCTGTATGATAGGTATGTATCGTTCGTCCTTCGAAAGCTTCAATGGTTTGCTCGACGAACCCAGATTCATTGAGAGTATCGGTGTGAATGTTCACTTGGACGTCGTATTTGTCGCCGATTGACAAGGCACGTCGGATGGATGAGGGTGTGCTACCCCAGTCTTCGTGCAGCTTGAGACCGCATGCGCCGGCTTTGATTATTTCTTCGATGGCCTTACAACCACCTCCATCGTACCCACCCGACCCTGCATCGTTCCCCTTCCCCGTAAACCCAAAGTTGCCTGGCAGCTTATCACAAGCACGCATCATCATCCTCAAATAAAATTCCGAACTCGTACACGTCGTCGCTTTCGTCCCCTCCGCCGGACCTGTCCCCCCGCCTATAAAAGTGGTCGTACCAGAGGAAAGAGCCTCTGTGATTTGTTGTGGACAAATGTAGTGCACATGGACGTCGATTGTGCCGGCTGTGACGATGAGGTTTTCACACGAAAGGATCTCAGTCGACGAGCCGATCGGGATGAGGGGTTTGTTGGAACCATTAATTGAAGGAGTTGGAGAAATATCGGGGTTGCCAGCTTTGCCTATTCCGGCAATTAGGCCGTTTTTTATTCCTATATCTGCCTGTTTGCCAAAATATACAGTGTCAGCACTTAAATAATGTTATGAAAACAATAATTGCCTTGTAAATTCCCTGCCAATCAATAATCACTGCGTTCGTCAGAACCAAATCCATAACATCCGCCGAAGATCTATTCGTCGCCTGTGCCATACCCTCTCTGATCGTCTTTCCACCCCCGAACTTTGCCTCTTCACCATACACACTCGCACCCTCGTCCCACTCAATCTCAACCCATAGCTCGCTATCGCCCAATCTAATTCGATCACCAGTTGTAGGGCCATACATACTCACATACGTCTCCCTCTCAATCTCGGTATCGATTGCTACTTCCAGTGCGCCTGGCTCTGGGATATGCGCAAACCCCTTTTTGAGTTTTTCAATTGTGGATGGGAGATAGGAGGGGTCGTAAGGGCCAGAGCAGAAGTCATTTCCTCCCGAGATGATTTGCTTGCCTGAGATAGGGACGAGAGAGACAGATTTTGTGTCGCCTGGTTCGAAGCGGACTGCAGTGCCTGCTGGGATGTCGAGGCGTTTGTTGTAAGCAATGTCGCGGTCGAATGAGAGGAAGGGGTTTGTTTCGACGAAGTGATAGTGGGAGCCGACTTGGATGGGTCTGTCACCGTTGTTAGTTACTCTGACTTTGACGCGCTTCCTTCCTTTGTTGATGGTGATTCTCCCGTTGTGCTCGTCTGATTTGTGGAGGATGATGGCGCCTGGTTGTTTTTCGGGAGAGTACTCGGAAGAATCGTGCGGTGGAAAGACGGTATCGGGTGGGATGGGAAGGAAAGAACCGTACAGAGCAGACTCGATGTCGCCGTCTTCGGTGCATATTGGGTTATGCACAGTGACAAGGAATACCCTATCATAAATCAGTAAAATGACAATAAAAAGGAAGAGGAGCACCAACCCATCAAGAAATGTTCCTTCTACCTGAATCTGATGAATCTGGGATGGCACACTCGAGAGAACATGTTTTCTTCCGAGAATGTGTTTTCCATGGGCCATGAGTTTTGCTACAGAGTGTGTACCATCTCTGATGCGCTCCTGGAGTTGTGTGGCGATGAGGGCGATGGCCTCTGTCTGGTTGAGGCGCAGACCGCGAGCTAGTCTACGCTGGGCTAGGAATCCCGCCTGGAACTCGTGTATTGGTAAATTCATATATATGCATTTGAATACTCACTTGAGAGAGCAGTAATCGGTCGCGATCTCTTGGAACGAGATGCATGTCGTGAATGTAAGTATCATGATATATACCTAAAAATAGCAATCATTGCTGACATTATAACATAGCCGCACGAATGAATTATGATACGCCTATGATGTTAAAGATGAACCACTGGGCTTTCACATCAGAAGCTAACTGACGGTGTGTAAGTTTTTTTTGCTTTCCCAGTGCCTACTTTGTTTACTGGACACCAACCAGTCAACTTTTGATATCTCGAGATGAAAGATACCTATCAACTTTGACAAATCACACTCTCCAAGTTTTAAATTTCTATGTGCAATCGATAACTTGAGGATGCATCGATATATACTTGGTATGTTATTTGATAACTGATTGCACTATTGCCCTGCTTTCAAATTAAGGTCTCTCATACTGTATTGCGTGGAGGAACATTGAAAGATTGTGCTATTTTGGTGTTCCAAACTGGTTCACAACTGCAGCAAGGTTAATTCTTATTCTGTCTGGAATGTTCTACGAGTTGTCCCTTTTCAATGTGAGTATCTTATCGTGGGTGGAAGATAAGGAGCTCCGTTTTGAGCAAGTTTCCATTACAAGTTCAGGGGATATGTAATAATTCAACGTTCAACCATATAAAAATAACGCGGTTCCAATCATCACAAGACTAGAGGAGCATGCCTCTGAAAATAGTTAGTGGAAAGTTTACGTTTGAGTTGAAATAAAAAAAGAACGTACACTATACCAGCAGTTTGAAGAGTAGAAATAAAACCGCACAACATCGCAGAAAAGGCGATCCGAGCAATGACTTTACCTTTGGAGGGACCCAGAGCTCCTAGCACCCCAATTTGAATACCGAGAGAGCCAAGATTGGCAAAGCCGCACAAACCGTACGAGGCTATCGCGTAGGCTCGTGGGGTAAGGGCAGCAGGAGTTTTTTGGAGAGCTGATAGTTCCAGGTAGGCAGCGAACTCGTTGGCGACGAGCTTCGTGGCGAAGAGCCGCGACACCTTTAAAATCTCAGCTCGAGGAACACCGAGGAAGAATGTGATTGGATAGAAAATGTATCCAACGACAAGCTGTAGGGTAAGTTGATGGATGCCGAATCCACGTCCGATCCAAGTCGCAAGGCCATTGATGCTGAGAGGTTATCTGTCAGGAAAAATCTTACAACAGGAACAGAACTCACGCTGCCACAAGGGATAACACCGTCAGGACATTGGCCAGCACTTGACCAGCGACGACTACACCGAAGATGGCACCTTGACTGAAGGCATGCAAAGCATTTGCAGGTTCATTCCTCTCAGACACTTTTCCACGATCGACGACGACTCTACCTCTGGTGACAGGCTCCTCAGTTTCAGGTATGCGCATCTTACTGATTGCCATGGAGGCTGGGATACTCATTACGGACGAAGTAACGAGCGTCTGAGGAGGAACACCGAGACCGATGTAGGCAAGCATCACAGATCCAGCGATAGTCGAGAACCCAGACGTCATGGTTACATCTTGAAAGCACAGAATTTAGAATGTCAGATGGTTGAGGGTAAGTAGCTTACGGAGCTCAGAAACCGTCATTACTATGGTGTCGATCAGCAAAGAAGTATGACCATCCAATTGTTGTACACACAGTCGACATATGGCCGAACCAGACAAGCGGACTCACCCTGGCCAATCCAGGGCGAAGCAGCAGCCACGACGGCTTCCGCGCCAGATACGCCCATGACCTTGAAGAAGAGCCAAGCGCTTCAATTGTCGTTAAGCATGCCCCGTAAAAAACAGTAGAAGAAACAGACAATTTCCCAATGACCCATTGCATGACACCAAGGTAGTACAACATCTGGACGAAAGCAACAAAGAAAATGATCGCAGAGAGCTATCGTATATTTTCATGAGAACGACTTTTGAATGCTTTTGAATGAAAAGCAACCTTACCACACCAACAAAAAACCACTGGGTGGAGGCTTGATCAAAGAAGAAGACTGCACCAGCATGAGACTGTCCCAAGAAATCTGCGGCAAGTGTTGCAATCCAGTTGAAAATAGAGAAACCGGCACCAGTCTTCAGGACAAATAATGCGATAGCTTGCTGCAAGAACAAACCAACGATGACGGTTGGCCTGTCATGAATTGAATACAGATATCGTTATGGCTGGTGGTAACTCACCAAGGTATTTGACTTCTGTGCTTCGAAGTGAGCCACAATACAAATTGGAAGATAAAGAGTCCGGCGATTGAGATGACTCTGTCCGAGTACTTGGATCCCTGAGGTAGCTTGAAGCCGAAAGCCGATCCAAATACAATCCCAACCAGGCAGAGCCAGCCAACTGCGAGTCGAATGGGATAGCTCAGAGAGTACCATGGGCGTTGGACAACGGGGACCCAAATGGCTTCGACTGGTCTTGTTACAACACTATTTGGGATGAAACGGAATGCAATAACACTTATAGAGGGATATGTTTAGATGGTTTGACCTTCTGAGATAACAAAGGACACACAGGATAAAAAACCATGCGAAGATGGTCTGGACGATCCTTAAAGTTAGAAGAGTAATCAGCTGGTGTCGTCACACTTGTTGAACAAATTCAATCACCATCTATGCCTCGTAGCTTTCAAGACAGTCGCAGAGATCCACCATCCCAAAATCAACAAAGCAAGAGCGCCAAGAATGAAAGGTTTGTATTTGGTATGCGGCGGAGGCTTGTCGGTGTCATCCTGGGAAATCACGACAATGTCACTCTCAGGATCCTCACCGCCCGTCTTCTCCTTGCGCACACTCGGACTCGAGCGCGAGGAAGACCGCTGAACAGCCGGGCTCTCAACCGGGGAAGCCATTGACGAAACTGGGGGGGAAATCTTCCGTGCTCTTTATAAAGTGTATGAATTCTCCCGAGTATATTGAACTGGTTTGAACTTTAATTGCGATCGCACGGGCGCCTGATAAATCAGGGATATCTTCCTGCTGGCTGGGAACACTCCACCGTAGTAAAAACATTCGGAATATGATCAGTGGCTTCACAAAATTATTCTGAGCGGTAGAGTGGGAGGCAGAGAGTGTGCCAATAAATAACAAAATGCCGAAGATAAGAGAACCGTGTGCAGAACGAAGTAGAGCGGTTAGATCAAAGCCGAGGAAGCTTATCTCAACCCGATTACCGTGTCCCATGTAATTTAAAATACTTTGTGGAATCAGTTTCAGAGAAATTTGATTTAGTCACAGTGCTCGGAAATTGTCCACCGACAAGGGATATCATTGTCCAGGATCAATATTCGAGACAAGAGTCGAGCGCTATATGTGTTATGCGGGCAGAAGGTCATCAGCCTTAGACCAACGCTTCTTTTCACAAACGATCTCCGTTGACTTTCGCCTTCATGAACCAGCTGTAGATACCCAAAAGGAGTGTTGCACAGCTCAAACTTTCAAAGTTTTCACAGTTTTCCCATAAGCGATCGCTACCCACTCTCCAGTTGCAGTCGAATAGCCCGTGTTCATCGTCATGCTTGGCATTTGGGGTGACCAAGTGAGATTAGTGATCTGAGCAGCTGCAGTAAAGGCCATCACAGGTTCGTTGACAATCTTTTTCTTCGCATCTGGTCTAGGGGAATTGAGTCTTGAGCCTGAGCTCCGAGGTGATGCAGCTTGTAGATGGCCTGAAAGATCCCAGAGTAGGACTTGGCAATCATCGCCTGAGATTTGTTTTAAGTACAGATGAAGCCATGGAGAAAAAAAAGGATTCCTCACCCGCTGTCGCTAACAACGGCCTATCTGTTGAACCCCAACCCAAGGCATTGACAGGCCCATGGTGACCCCTCAATTCGATGACTGGCTGACCTGGACTTCGCATGTCCAAAATTTGAATGTCACTACCATCCATATGAAAAGTAGACATGTAGTTCTGGTCGTGCGGGTTGAAAGCGATCCTTAGAAGAGGTGAGGTTGGCGGGCGAGCGGAAACGGAAGGATTTGCTGAAGGGGTGATATTCTTGGGAGCAGGAGTTTCGTATAGGATCGTAGAATGTTCAAGGCTTCGTAAATCAAAGGCACGCAGACTGCCGTCTGCACCGACGGATACGAAGATGTCTGTGGAATTGGGAAGCCATGCGACGTCGTAGACCTCGCGATCGTGCGCGATCAACTGAGTCATTGCTGTGGAGGTGTCAATGTTCCACACGGTGCATGTTGTGTCGATGGATGCGGTCACAATGAGATTGGGAGACTTCTCATTCCACGAAAAGTTGGTTAATGGAGCGCCGCCCGATTGATTTTGGACCTTTGACTGCTGCAAAACGTTATAACCCGTGGTTTGAATGACAGACGAGTGACATACCCCCGACAATGCAGTTTTCAGCGTAATACTATGCCCAGAAGAAACTGTTGTAGGCCTCCCTATGTAATTCGAAGCTGACGGAGAGCCATCGCTGCTATATTCAAATACGCGTAATGCGTCTCCTGTCGTTGCCAGAAGTTCTGTCGTTGGTGACTTCTGGGACCACGCAAAACTCTGTGCGGATGCAGGCTGCCACTGTAGACTGGTTGCTGGATACCCATGGTATGCCTCGCATAATGTCACGAAATCGGGATAATCGGTAAAGTCATCCTCGACTAGTACACGCTCATCCTGTAGGCCAACCACAGCGATGTGGTTCTGATAGTTTTCCAAAAATGAAGCTACTCCTAGTCGGAATGCAGACCGTGGTCGCAGTTGATGACCGGGAGCGGAGGTGTTGCACCAATCGAGACCATAAATTGGCCCTGTGTGGGGATGTCAATGCAATAAAATCAAGGCCATAAGAAGATCGGGCCAGATCCTCACATGGTGCCTCATAGTGTAGGAGAGATGTCTGGGCCATGGCAGCCACCTCGAGAGCTTTGTAGTGGTCAGAGGCGTCTTCTCGAGCGTGGGAAAATATAATGATAGTAACTACTAACCTGTGGACACCTCCACTTGGGCGGGAAGTACTTATGTCAACGCCGAACGCCCCTAGAATCTGAGTTCCATCCGAGCAACTTTCACCTGACTTCACTACTATGTAGTAGAAAACATATGAATGATAATGATCAGATTTTGAACCGGCTTTAAACACTCTACAACTTGCTCGCTATTCACTGCTCACATTGTCGGATGCTTTGTGACTTTTATCCTGATACCTTACATAACTCGGAAGGTAAAGACTCGGAAGGTAATATTACTTTTCCGGGATCAGACACAGCTTATCCTTATCGTGGATGGGCGCTCGCTGTGTTGTCAAGTCAGATTGTCAAAGACACATTATCAGCGTAGTGCATGGAATGTTCCTTTTGGCAGGAGAGCACCATGCGCTTTCTTGCATGGCCAACGAAATTCTTCCATAAAAGGAAATTATTGATCCTATTTAGGAAATCGCAGTCCATACTCCGTTATCGGCATTATGTGAAAACGGATCGACGGCAAGGCCGTTGGTATTTGCGATGTGCGGCGTGGCGATGGTGGCGTAAATAATGTCAAGTAGAAAGGTTGTCAAGCAAACGAGATCGATATTTCATCATCAGATGTGACTTGAAACAAGTTGGTTGACCTTACATACAAGTGCATTGTGCAGGATCATCAACCGGAATCCGTGTCACTTGAAAATGTTTCGTCTCAAACAGCACAGCGACTCCCTCAGCATAACAAATGCAAAAGCACGATATGGTACATATATTTATGACAGAGCACGGGAGTAAGCAAAGCAGGACTGACAAGACAGATAGGCGAAATCGGGCGGATTGGTGTATCGTCGGGTGTGCTTGTCGCTGAACGAAATGTCGAAACTGGCCATAGCTGCTTTTTGGTGATTGGTGGAATGTCGTCCGGGTTGGTCTGTTGGTGACGTTGGGGATAGTCGTGCAAGTGCGGATGTATGGCCATAAATGAAGAATAATAAAGAGTATCAAAAGCAAGAGGAGAGCCAGGAGACGAGGGTTAGAGGCCTGCAAATTCAGAGACAGTTAGCCAAAATATTCAGTCACTTTCCACGAGAGATATAGCGCCGCATTGTTCGCAGTGAGTCCACATTGATCGTTGACCGTTTATGCCGGAGGCGCAGGCGACTCGAAGTTTTGGAATTTGGGTGCAGCTAGCACTGAAGGACGACCAATAAACAAGATGAATGCGGGGAGGAGACAAAACTCGTACCTATGGTGAACGAAAGAACTTTTTGGCTGAAGGAGGCCGATCTGGTTGTCGAGTGGTGAGTGGTCGAAAGCATTATCGTCAATTGAGGTGGCGAAGAAAGACGTAGGACTGGACGAAAGGGTAGGTAGTGGACCTAACATTGAATTTGTTGTGAATATAGACCTTCTCTGACGAAGGAGGAAAATATTACATGTTGGGGATCCGGGGGAGTACTCATCGTAAGGTGTCACAGAGCTGGCATTGGAGGACAGACGGCTGTGAACAAGACTGGGTAGCAGCGGTGCAGCGTCCAACATGGGGACGTCGGTGTCGAAATCCATGTTAGGGAATGGGATCAGCTTTAATAGCTTGGCCTGTATCAAGCGCGCCGCGTTGTGAGTACCGCGCTCATGAGCGGCTTGGGCATTGGATACGTACAGCGGGGAAGACACCGTCGTCGACATCAAGCTTTCTTTTGAGGGCCATGGTGAGGGATACTGGGTGTGTACAAAGCAGTGACAACGGTCCGGAGGGAATGGCAATTAGAGAGGAGCAGTGAAAGCGTAACTGGGAACTTATATATCTCTGTGTTTGGCATTGTTTGGATCATTTGATAATATTCCGCATATCCTAAATCGGGCCAAAGCCGATTGGCTACCAGAAATGCACCCTCGTTTTTTGATGAGCGACCGCAATATCACCGTCACGTAACGCTTTCACGTGATGTCGTGCCGCAGTGCCGATTACGGCAACCCCCGTTTGTGAACACAACCAACGACGTCGACCACAGCTACGACCGCCGCCATGAACGGTGTACTCCCACCGCTCCTCACCCCTGTATTCGACTACCTCCGAGCGACTTTACCTCCACCCCTATATTCCTTTGCGATCAGCATTCTTTCCCATGTACACACCGCCACAACAGCTTTCATCACCTTGTCGGCCTCTCTCATTGGCGAGAACCCTTTAGATTGGAGGGCAGAAGCAATATTGCCCCCCATAATCACCATTCTCGCCGCATATCTCGCCCTCGCAAGCCTCTACCGTACAGCATCATGGGCAATACGACTCTCATTTTTCTTCCTCAAGTGGGGGACTCTCATCGGTGTCGCAATGGCAATCGTGGGGTATTTGGGAGGGCAGAGAACAGACGCGCTGGTCAATCAGCCCCATGGAGGAGTAGCAAACTTTTTCTCAAGCATGTTTGGTAGCAGAACTTCTTCAAAGCATAAACGACAATCGCACAGACGGAAGGAGAGACCCAAACCATGGCATCCTTTCAAGGAATCGAAGGAATGGCAATTTCAGCAACAATCGGAGGTCCCAAACACGACTCCTAGCGCACAACAACTGATGGACTCAATCGTACATGCAGCTGAAGGAGCTTTGGGGGGCAACTGGTGGGGTGCTGTTATTCGGAATGGATTTGCCACTTCAAGCAAAGAAACGGAGGGTAGGAGAAAGAACGGTAAAACTCGGTCAAGATGACATCTATTCAGAAATATCGAACTCCTTATGTTACTTCCGGTTCTGTCGTAGTTATTATGAGCTCTGGTGGAGGGTATAAAGAGCTCGAATTCCCTATGTAGAATTTTGCGTCTCGGGATGGGTGTAACGATGGCTTGTAACAACGATGATTAGTAGTTTTAAACCAACATTACTGACAAAATGAAGCGTACTGTGCGATGCGACCCAGTTGCGAGAGGCCTGACAAACCTACAAAGAAATTGACCTAAGAAACCACTCAGTATGTTTAAGGATCATCCAGTCGATAGGGCCTACTGCTGCCAAGCTGTAATTGACTGGTATTATCACCAAAGAGTACCGAACCCAGATGAATCCTGTCCCAGCAAGGGCTGGTCAAAAGCAAGGTTCAGCAGTCAGCTTTCAATCCAAACTGCAACTCACCGAGATTTTGCGATACACTCAACTTATCAGCAGGCCGACCAAGGTCCTTCAGCCCAGCACCAACTAAACACCACTTCATCAGAGGGGCCCAAAAGAAAACTGTCCTAGGACCTGCATTATTGTCAGTTAAGAATCGTATTTATTAATCCAAATGGCATGCCAGCAGGGTGATTCATAAAAGTTGTGAATTTTGAGGTCGCAGCAGATGTTGCAGCTCCAGACATTTTAGCAGAAAGGGAGATTACAATAATATAGAGGTGGTTCTGGTTGGGGGGAAAGAGGAAAAAGTCCCTTACGTAATGGTCCAGATCGCGACTCGTTTCGCAACAGTTTCGACTCACATCCCTGATGTTATTTAATCGAACTACCAACCGTTTTCCTCACAGAAGATGACGATTGTACCGTAAACTACCAGGTCTCAGATGCTTTAAGAGCTTTCCTTGCCTTTTCCTCGTCACCCAACTGCCTCATGTACTTGAATACAACAACGCTTGCCCCTGGAAATGTGTTAAGCAAAAACAATGTTGATAATGAGCCAACTTACACATTTGAATCAGCCAAGCACCAATGTAGACCACGATGACGAATGCTTTGAGGAGAGTAAAGGCTTGTTTGCAACCCTTGATTACCTCTGGGTCCTCCGAGCTACTCTGGCATTGCATTGAATATTCGGGTCCGTCCATGAAGGTCAGGCGGATAGCGTAGATGCCAGTACCGAAGCTTGCGATGAGATGTAGGATGAGAATTACGAAGAACGCTTTAATGCAGACAATGCGACGGGAGATGGCTCCGATCAAGCTAAGACAAATATCAGGTTTAAAAAATTGCGTAGAAAATGGACCAGGGAACTGGGACGCACCCAACAAGAGAGACGAGCGCCAGAAGAAGGTAGGAGGTAACTTGAATGATCATTGCTATTCTGCTGCCCTTTAGGTCTGGAAAATAAAGCATTGAGATATCAAACCAATGAAATGGGTTTTCGTGCTCACTCTGATGAACGAGATTATGGATCCCAGTTGCAGTGACAGCAGTACCTCCAAGCAAACCAAGGAAGCCGAATAACTATTGCACAGCAATTGATTTATTGACTCATAAAAGAGATGAGGCACTCACGATAACTCCAGCTCTTGTTGGGATGCAGCAGCAACATGTGCGACGGAAAGCCTTGTAGTCTGGCACCGGGCCAATCATTGTGGGCGCATTTCCAGATGCTGGCATTTTTGCGGTTTTCTTTAAGTTGAGAGATGAGCGTTGAGGACCAGCCTGTGAGGAAGACCTGCAAGGCGGCTGATCCGCTTTTGTAGTGGGATGGGGCTGTGCCGTGTTGCCACCCCCTGAAATATGGCAGTGTTGTCTGAAACGTTATAGAGGTAAACAGAAAAATATTTTATTATCCTGTACAAGAGTGGAGGCATAATCAAAGTATGAGTACATGCACGAACACAAAGTGGCGTTACAAATTAAGTAGGAGGAGGGAGCGCTCTCTGTCAGCGCCTGGAGGATCTTGAAGAGTGTTTATCGAAATCCCCGTCAGAACTAGGCGGACGCCTATGCCTCCTGTGTTTTTTCGGTTTCTGGATGATGACGACTTGCCCTCCTCCAGGCACGGTAGTTGCACTATTAGCAACACCGGGATAATAACCTGGTTGTTGGACATATTGTTGGGGAAAATGGGAATATTGCTGAGGGTACGAAAAAGATGCACTTCGAGTCCTAGTGTATTCCATTGGACTTTGGTACGAGGCGGGAAACTGGCTTGTATAAGGAGAAGAGCTAAGCATGCCTCCACCATACGAAGAACTGAGCATGTCTCCACCCCCATACGAAGAACCGAGCATACCACCAGCCCCATACGAAGAACCGGGCACGGCACCTCCATACGACGAACCCGCTGACATTGGAACCCCATATGAGGATCCGGGGATAGGAATTCCGTTCCCAAACGAACTTCCCGTATAGGAGCCAGAGAGGCCGGCATACGGCGTTGGAGGGTACACTGCCGATTGGGTAGGAGAGTAACCCCCTCCGTTTCCGTAAGCAGAACCTGCTCCGTAGTTCAAACCTCCGCCGTAAGTAGAACCCGCTCCATAGGCAGAACCCGCTCCGTAGGCAGAACCCGCTCCGTAAGCAGAACTCCCATATCCAGACCCCAATTGAGAGTACGAGCGATGTCTTGACATAGAACGATGGCGAGAACGATGGCGAGAACGCGACCTGGAATGAGGATACAATAGTTCATCATCGTAAGCATAAGGATCGTCTACTGATCGAGTGAAGGATCGAGATCTATATTCCTCATTGCGAGTCTGTGTTTACTGTGTTCAGAAACAAATCGCTTATCGTGGATAGGGCAACCGACCTGATAGAAGATATAAGATGCGGTATGAGCCGCGGCTTCTGTTGAAGTCAATCGCGCGTATTGATCTCCTGTCATGGAGCGGAAACCCAGTAATCTCGAGGCTGACGGGAAAAGTCAGGAAATTAGGTGCTGGCGGAAAAAAAAATTGACGGAAATTTGGTCACCTTCTGCAACAGCTAGACCGGTTAATGCCTCTCTCTGTCTTTCGATGTCATCGTGAAGGTGTTGATACATGAATCTATTGTGAATCCAAGTCCTGTAGGCTTCGTACGCCGCAGCATGACCGATCTCTTCAGGTGACATATAGTTGATTTCATTCTGGTTAGAGGCTCAGTGTTTCTCGCTTTGGCGATTAAAGAGAAATGTTTACCGCTCCGTAAGCACGTTTGTGCATAAGTCTTGCCTCATGTAGACCGACTCCCATCCCACCAGGAGCGCCACCAAATTCCCGAACACGACTCCACGCATGATCGAACAAGTACCTGCAAGCATGCTTAGCGATCGACCTGATTTCATGGAGAAAGGACATCTCACGGATCGTCTGTGGCTGCATGGGCACGGTAAAAGTCATATCCGCCCCCTTCGGTTGTGTTAGTGTCAGGATCTTTATAAAATGATTTCACAAACAAGTGGGTTGGGGCTGGAATCCTGGGGCCGGAGGTGGCACAAATCTGAACTACAATGGAGTGAGAACCCTGACAAGAAGGAAGAACAGCAACAAACGTCGTTTGAACCCCAGGCAGGCTGTCCAGTTCTGTGATAATATGGGAAAGTCATGGTGGAGATGAAACAAACGAGGGATTATACCACAACTGATATGCGGATATTTATATATGTAGGCGCCTTACATAACACCTGCGCATAGCAATTATACGGAACAGATTTCCGAACTAGCATGCCCTCTTCGGACTACTCGATCTTTGGTGCCCCAGATTTCAGTCCAAATGAGTATGCGAATGCGATACTAGCCTCTGATACTGGTCTAGACAAGCCTGGCGCAAAGGGAAGTCATTCGAAGAGCTCCACACAGGATTCAGTGACGAAGGAGGACATCTCTGTTGCCATATCAAAGCTCACCTTTGGTATCGATGATGTATCGAAACAGATTAGAAATCTGGTGGGTTTCATTGCGCATCCAGTGGTGTTATTAGTTCATCATTGTCATTGAGGTCACAGCCCATCATGAAGAGCTGCTCGTGCAGGCATCCAATGCAAATGCACTTTCTGGGGCCCTTGTTTCTGTTCGAACCGGTTTAAATGACCTGGAGAATTCCGTTGAAAAGTGCACCATTTTGTCTCCTTGTTCGTAAATTACATTTGTTTAACTTTTTGATAGGCTGCGCGTCAAAGTTCATGTCCCATATGAGACATTGCAAACCTTGTTGAATCGTTTACACAAATTCCAAGAAGCCTCTGATCTTCTTAGACGAACATCGAGGTTCATCACGCTTGCAAAGCGGCTGCAGACTCACATGAACGAGATACAAGGTATCAAAGGTTCCACAGAAGGGGAAGAGTTGGTGACAGCAACGGTGTTGCAGGGAAGGGACATCGAGGACGAAAGAGACAGGGCAATTGCAAAAGCTGCATTGACAATCTCAGAACTGGGTGCGTAGCGGTTATTGGACTGGTTTTTTAAGCAATTAATCCCCACACATAGGCAGCCTTCTGGCCGATCCCGACCTGCAAGAAAGTGAAAAAAAATCATCATCTGGCAACCCCAAACCACCCTCATTGAGTTCTATCACGGTCGTGGCGGCTTATGAATCATTTATAGAGAATGCAAGGTCCCTCGTTACGACAGAAATGGAAAATATGGTTTTACGTGGTTTGACTACACTTGTACGATCAGTTTGATAACGTTTGATTGACTAAATCTCATATTCCCCCAGAATCAGAGCGTCCTGGCGTCTTCTCTACAGACGGCTTACAATCTGAGAATACTCCCCAATCTAGTGCAAAGCCTGCTCCTCGATTTGTCCCAGGCCGTGGAAGAACGTATACGATCTACTTTCGATCTTAATAAGATCTCCAAAGACGTGGCTGCGAAAGGTATCGCTTTCGTCTCTTGACTGCGGAATGATTGCTGACCACACAGGAAGAACCTCCAAGCGCTGGCAACCCATCATCACCTCAAGTTTACAGATCTCGAATCAGGACAGAGCCAACCAACATCACAGCGCCTCAATTTGTCGCCGCTCTATGGACCCGACTGGAAGCCATGTTCCAAGAAATGGCAGATTGTTGCGTTAAAGTGCGAATGCTGGCTTGACTTTTTAACTATTGAATTACTGATTTTCTGCCCAGGTGTACGCTTTAGAAAAGGTTTTGAAGATGAAAAAAGATCCCACAACCCACACTGCATTTTTGGATGAAGCTATGAAGGTATGGGGTATCATAAGTTGAGAGATCTTGATACCAATTGTTTTGTTACACAGTTGCTGGAGAATAAACCAAGCGCCTCTTTTTGGGTGTCATTGGGTCAATCACTTCAGAAGCATTTTCAAGAAGCGTCTAAAGGTGACACTGCCATGTAACTACCCCCCTTCTCAGCTGATCGATATTGCATCACAGGTTCCTCTTTCCTTCAACAAGCTTTGGCAAATGGTTATCCAAGGCTTCTTCGTTTGTTCCACGATTTCTTTGCAAAAGTTGCAGTGCATACAGATACTGTTTACAGCGATGCATTCCAGAGGTGATTTCGAAGTCATGCATCACCCATTCTCTCATTGATCAATACTCAGCCCGGAAGCCATCCTCCTCCTCCGTTCAGTATCAAGCATAGAATCACACTACATGACAAGATCTTCCAACAAAATAAACGAGGCACTTGGTCAATCATTGTTGAGTAGTGGGAAAATACCACCTGGCTCGACAGAAGGCACAAACATTGCTCGAATCGTGGTCAACGAGATCGACGCAGCTCGATTCGACCCCCTGCTGGAGAAAGCGGTAGCAAAGAATGCCACTACTTGTTTGGATAGCATTTTATCAAAATTGGATGGAATGGTGCGTCTTCGTCGCATTTTGATTTCTGGAAATCTCATACGATGTTCTCTTGTAGATCACTCGAGATAGATCCGCGACGTCCCTTACCGGGACTCAGGCCACACCTCAGCAAATCGTAAACGCTAATTTGGCCAATTTTTCCTATCAGGTCTGGTTGCGGCTATCGACACTGGAAGAGGAGCAAGGTCCGGTCGTGTTTTCAAATCTTGAACCAGCCATACAGGTAACGTTCCCAAGTACATTTTTTCTTTAAACACTGACAGCGACTCAAGAACCTTCAAAAAACCTTCGAGAGCATCGTGAATCTTCTGACTTTGGCTATTCGACGTGAACTGAGCGCCATCATTGCCAAGCTGCACCGTATTGATTTTGCAAAGTCCGTTGAACCTGGGATGGGTGGTACCAGCTTATATATCAAGGAGTTAACCGAAAAGCTGTCCTTTATCAAGGCAGAAATTCTAGCGAGGTACACTCTTGGTGATTTTGGGCGGACATGGTGTGTCTTGTTGAAAGCATTCTTTTACTCTATCTAAATTTGCTTTTCAGGGTGACCTCCATCGCAAAATATGTCATGAAAATCTTTGTCCTGCATATTTCGATAGCATTTCCTCTCGGAGAGAGTGGAAAGCTGCAAATAGCGAGCGACATGACCCAACTTGAATTCGCGTTGAATGCTTTCATCACCGGCTCTACTCAAAATCGGAGAGGTGTTGGTCTCGAATCGATCGGTGCAGAGTATCGTGCGATACGAGCGATGAGGTAAGGAACAACCGCATCTCACTTAATGGTGGACTATTGACCGACTGGATCTGAAAAGACCGCTTTTCTTCCTTGAGAACAGGGAATTGGCATCTAGCAGTCATACCGCAGAGCTTCCGCCTCTTATCGTGTTGCATCATATTCTCGTGCGTTCTTCAATACCGCTGCCGCACAAATTGCATGGTTGGAAAGAGACCGAATATGTCCGATGGGTAGACGAGCACTCTGAAGAGGAGTCCTGGTCGTTGGTCGAAGGTGGGCTGACACATTGGGAAAAAATATCAGAGAGTGAAGGACGAGATATTTCCGAAGCACAGGAGTATGTAGATCTAGCAAGAACGGTGCTAAAGAATGCCCAATCGCGGTGTTAGACCGTGACTTTTTTTTTCGTAACATTGGCCAAATAAAGAAATCCCGCCCCTGCCTTCAACTCCGTTCTGCGATGGCGTTCATATCCATGTTGCGCCCACTGGGTCCTTCGATAGTGAGACGGTTCTTGTCGAGTACCGTCGCCATTAGACAGCAGGACGCGTCAAAGCCGCCCCAGCCTCCAAAATCTATTGATGATTCTACTTCCGCTCTGGACTACAAAAGTTCCCATCGAATCCGACCCCCACCACTGCCGGTAGTGGACACCCCAAGGACACGTACTGCAGAAGAGGCCGTCACGAATATTCTTTACAATACGCCTCCCCCTAGTTTGCAACCATACAAAAAGTACGGTTCATGTTCTTTTTTAAATATCAATTTCTGACTCGCATCTGTGTTTTCCCTAGACACATTCTTAATTGTCTCGTGCAAAATGAGCCTGGTGTCCTTTCGCGTATATCAGGTATTCTCGCAGGAAGAGGGTTCAACATCGATTCCTTAGTCGTGTGCCGGACTGAGATACGTGACCTGAGTCGCATGTGTATCGTTCTCAGTGGTCAGGACGCTGTCGTCGAACAAGCTAGGAGACAGCTAGAGGACTTGGTACATTTATTTTTTTATTACCTGATTCTCTCCCGGTGTCCTGAACGATTCCAACAAGGTTCCCGTTTGGGCTGTCTTGGATTATACAGACACAAAAATCATTTCTCGAGAACTTCTCCTCGTCAAAGTCTCCATACTCGGTCCAGAATATCTGGAAGATCAACTCGCAGGAGGACCCACACTTCAACCACGATGGGCAGAGGTTACTACTACTACTCCTACTACCGACACAAAACTCCAGCAAGAAACCGCCCTTGCCAAAAATTTCGAAAGGAGTGCCCACGCAGACAACACGCTCGCTACGCCCATCACTCCCTCGCAAGCTCTGCGCCTGAAACATCAACATCTCCAATCCATATCCGTCCTGGCCAATCAATTTGCCGCAAAGATCGTCGATGTCAGCGAACACAGCGTCATTGTCGAACTCACTGCGAAAACGACGAGAGTGGAAGCGTTCCTTAAGCTTCTGAGACCCTTTGGAATTCTCGAAGCAGCACGGACAGGCTTGATGGTGATGCCTAGAACTCCTTTTATGACAGATGAAGATGATGTTGAGTTGTCTGACGATGCCAGTGGAGTAGATGCTAGCTCCCTGCCACCTGGATAAACGACCTGAATATATTTGTGGATCTATTTTTTTTTATCTTGACTTAATGCAAAACAAACCAGTTATTTTTATTTTCGGGGATTACAAAGGTCGAAGCATTTTGAACAAGAAAGCGAAGTAATAGATAGCGATATGATGTACGACAAATTTATAAGTTGTGAGAATGCACAAAAATATACCAGTCCGATCATGAGTAAGGAAACAAGGACAACATCGACAGCACTACGAAATTCCAATAATAGAAAGCATAACACTGACCAAAAAGAGCAGGGGGTTGAGAAACGTGGAACAGCAAATGAAACAGCAGAGAAACGAACAATCGACAGCAGGCAGCAAAACAATACTGAATAAGAAGAGATCTAATAAATTCTTATACTTGACTTGATGCAGAGATGAAGGGAGGTAGCGACCATTTTCCAGCCACTCGCCTCGTAGATGAATGGATGGCTCCCGAGGGGGGAATGTAAGTCTGTGAAGCCGAAGGTATACTGGAACTGGGCTCCGAGGAATGGATTAACGGTTGAGGGGGTGGAAGGTGAGAAATGGTCTCTGAGGTTGACCTTGATAGAGAGGGATCAATTGGACAGAAATGTTCAGAATAAGAACTTGATTGTCCGTTGAGATTGTAAGAACAATCGAAAAAGTTCAAAGCCGTATCGGCTGATTCCAAGGGATATGGATTCAACAAGGACGAAAAATCGAACTGGTCGTTGTTGGAACTGGTATCCACAAGCAATGGACCGCCCATTGACGACGGGCCAGGCATCGGATCCTTGTCGAAGAAAGCCGCCTTGAGGAAAGTAGTCACATCTTGGGAAATATTGAGATCTGGAATGGATAGTTCGAGCTCGTTGTGTTGATCAAGCTCAGCTTGATCCAAACCCTGAATTTGGAACATGCCCGGTGTAGATGTTGATAAGAATGATGCAAGTTCGGGATCGAAAATCCAATTGTTAACCTCAAAAGACAAGTTGTTCTGAAAAGATGTCAGATGAAGTTTTAGTGATGTGACTGCTGTGGTCCTTACCGAAGACGAGTCATCGTCTGTTTGCACAACATTGGGGACGAGGGCTTGCTGCCACAAATTCTGCGCGGCATCTGTGGGAACTGGTGTTGGAGGAGGCAAGGGGTGATAAGCGGCAGGATCCAGCGGAGTGGGCAATGGTGAGGGCAAATAGGATTCTACACGTTGAGGAAGGGCCAGTTGTGGCATTTCGGGAAGGGCAGAGATGGGCGGGGTGGGAGACGGGAGGACGGACAAGTTAAGCAGAAGCGGTTTGGGAGAGTTCATCGAGTCATTCCCCGCAGGAGAAGAAGCAGCGGAGAGGGGAGGCGAGAGAGCAGCAGAGAAGGACAGGATATGCGGGTTGAAGTACGGGGTGACCATGGGCTGAATCGGGGGAGGGGGCACTGCAGCAGAGCTGGCCGACACACCACGTTTTGACCTCATATCTCGTTTCTGAGCCTGGCGCTGCTGCTTCTGGAGCTCTTTTGCGCGTTCCTTTTCTTCTTTCTTGCGTGGCTGGTACTTGTAGCCTGGGTACTTTGCCTGGTGCTCCAGCTTTAGGCGCTCTGCCATCTCCTCAAACTCGCGTTTCGTCTCTGCCGTCGCGTTTCTCCACATGGAAGCGATGAGACTGGACATTTCTGACTGGGAGAGACGTCGTTCCCGCGAGTCTTTGGGCTGAAGCTTCTTCATCATGTAGGCGCGGTAGAGGATCCATGAGTTCGGGGGACGGGGGGGCTTGACGGGCACATCGTCTGTGGCAGCCATGGGGGGGGGGCGGGGAGGAGGTGGAGGTGGATAAAAGACAAGAAAGGCGTGTCACAAGTTCAAAACGCAGCGCGTTGGCGTTTGGCCTTATTTGCTTATGTAATTATCGATGGCTCCCAGCCATTGTCTATTTATGGGCATTGTCCATTTTCGGTATTCTTCATTCGCCATTGTCCAACCAAAATTTTTCATAACAAGAAACATTTAATAGTACACGAGAAAACCTGCCATCGACTCTCAGTAGCCGCCACTGTAGCCACTGTAGGTACCACCGTAGCCACCACCACTGTTGTAGCCGCCGTAGCCACCTCCACCACCACCGTAACCTGGCTGGCCCCCGCCCGGAGCGAAACCGCCGCCACCGCCGCCGCCATAGTTGTTGTTGTTGCTTCGGTAGCCTATTGCCTTGTCAGAAAGAAACCAGGGCGGAAGGCAAAACGGACAAACCGCCTCCGCCTCCACCTCCACCTCCGCCTCCGCCTCCTCTTGTATTGGCCATGTTAACCTTAATACGCCTGCCATCTAGTTCTTGTTCAGCCATCGCATCAATGGCAGCATTTGCTTCAGCCTCTGAAGTGAACGTCACGAAACCAAACCCACGCGAGCGACCCGTGTCGCGATCGCGCATAACAATGGACTAGATAGAACAGGTCAACTCATTTCTCAGGCAAGTCAATCGAGCGCCCGCGCAAGATGTAACACGAGATAAAATAGCGCACATCCGTAATGTTTCCGTAATCGCTAAATGCCTAAGTTTAAGGATTCAAAAAGGGTAGCAGACACAAGCATTTCACTTCACTGACATCTCGAAGAGTCTCATCGGTTGTATTCCAACTCAAATTGCTACACGAGACATCAACAGTCCATCAGTCAAAACTCCTCCAACATGGGAGAAGCCAAAGAACAACCAGGGCAAATCACAAGACTAACCCAACATAAAGCTTTGGATTACCCTGGGGCGCCGGTGCCGCTTGAGCTTGGTGAGTTGGTGCTTCGTCCATCACGGATATATTAGAGTAGCAAAACCTGAATTATAGAGCACCTGAAGGAACTGGAGACCCAACACACAAAGAAGGACTGTGGTGGTTGGAGTGAAAGGGCGGTGGCGATTGCTCTCCTTATATATTCCCTTATTTAACATTCAGACTCCGCCTTCGTGCACAGACCCATGACCAAGCGGCGATTAGGTTCCCCTGAAAGACAATAAACTGGCCACGAGGCTCACAAACGGGGTTCGATGATCATAGAATGTGGTACCTAGCATACGTAGAAATGTGACTTAACCAATAGATCCCTTTCTGCTCTTCTTGTCCTTCCGCTTAAGTATTTTAGATTTGTCGTCTGCTGCCGTAGTGCTCGATTCCCCTCCGTCAATCGATACCTTGGGTGATGAATCACGCTTTCCAAGTCCTGGAATCCCTGGAATAATCGACGAGGTTGATCCCTGGCGTCTGGTGGTCAACGACAACCTTCGTGCAAGACGCTGGAAGTTCTGAGACGAAATACGCTTGTGTTTAGCATCTGCCTCAGGATCCGGCGTTCCGGTTCGGGAGGGTGGAGAATTAACACCCGAACCGAAGGTGACACTCGGGCCCAAAACTGAGATCGGTTCCGTAGATGTTGGGAATGCAAACCCTGTCGCAGGGACTGCAGCAGGCTCAATAGATTCGGGTTCATCCACCAGCGCCACCTCTGCAACTGGCATTGCCTCTGCTTCTTCTTGCTCGACTTCAGGAGTAAGGTTGATATCTTTTGCAACAATTTCCTCTGCTGCTCCCTTGGAAGTAAGATCATCATTGGCTCCAGAAGTGCCAACGCTGTAACCGGACACTCTCTTCCGAATGCTACCATTTGCCAAAGGATCGTCAGAGGATGTCGCTTGGTCTGCCCACATTGATGCGAAAACTCCATCTTCAATTTGGAGCAACTCCCTAAAGCTGCCCTGTTCAGCGATCTGCCCATCCTTAAGAACCAAGATGCTGAGAACACCGTCAGAATAGGGTCCCGTTTACAGATAGAGGGAATCTCACATGTCAGAAGAAGCGATCGTCTATACCGATTATCAGTAAAAAATCGCGTGTGATTTGGGCAATTCTCTTACTGAAAGCCGATGAGCAATAGAAACGGAGGATCTTCCCTTCACCAAATTCTGCAATGCTTTCTGGATATCCTTCTCGGTGGAAGTGTCCAATGCGCTGTTGGGATGTCATCAGCATTGACGCAAAGTATGACAACGATGACATACCTGGTTGCTTCATCAAGCAGTAAAATAGGAGGATCCTTGAGAAGCGTCCTTGCAATGGCTACCCGTTGTTTCTCACCGCCGCTCAATCGGACTCCACGTTCGCCAACTTTCGTATCATAACCTGGATCATCGGACTTGGATCAGCTGCCTCGTGGTAGTATAGAATCGCTTACCATCAGGGAAGCTCATAATTCTGTCGTGCATTTGGCCAGACCTTGCAGCGGTTTCAATCTCTTCGGAAGTTGCGCCAAGCTTTCCGTAACTATTGTCACGATAATATAGAAATTGATAAGTTTAACGGATAAGTCACGCTCACCCAATGTTGTAGCTTATGCTTGAATTGAAGAGAATGGAATCCTGTGGAACAACACCAATGGCCTGGCGCAAACTTCGTTGCGTAACATCCCTACAACGGAGTCATTAGATGATCACCGATGCCAACAGATATAGACGCACCTGATATCCTGTCCATCAATCAGGATTCTCCCTTGGCCCTCGCCGAGATCGTAGAATCGGTAGAGCAGTCGAAGGATGGTGGATTTTCCTGATCCCGACTCGCCAACAAGAGCTACGGAAGACCCCTTGGGCACTTTGAACGATACGCCATTTAATGCAGGGAACCGTCCATCGTAAGAAAAGAGGACGTTATCTGGTTCGGTTGCTTCCGTCAGAAAGTGACGAAAAAGGAAAAAACGGGATCTACCAAATTCAATTTCACCATTTTGAACTGCGAGATCTGGGGCATCAGGCTTGTCGTTGACTTCCGTTGGTTCGTTCAAAAGGGCGAGTAGCTTTTCGGTGTCAACAAGGGATGTGTTGATAGAGCGATAAATGGTCCCAAGTTGATTTAAGGGACCATACAACTAATGGTAATCGATTCAACTCTGAATAGATTGCAGACATATTCAATAGTCACCTGTGCAAGATATGTGATGAAGACAATGAACTTGCTGGCATCACTTGACCCTGATATTATCTCATGAGCCACCATAAACGAGCCGACGAGAAGTCCCAATGTCTGTATTCAAGTGGTTGGCGATTTTCTGGTTGAAGGCATCAGTGTAGACTCACTATTATAAAATTTTGCACGAGGTTGAGTAAATTCAGTGATGCTAGAGACAAATTAGACAAGTGGAAACAAGCAGTGGCGACTTACTGATAACTTTGTATTCCAATTCTTGGTACTCATGAAGAGCCTCAGCATATCGTTCTCCTTCATGCCTTTCACCATTGAAATATTTTACCGTCTCGTAATTCAGGAGACAATCCGTATGAATGCCCCTAGTGATCTGAGAAATATTAAAAATCCTGGTCATGAAGATCAGCGACAGTACTTACTATATCACGTTCATTCATTTGACGCTTTAGCTGTGTTCGCCAGCGAGTAAGAATTACGCTAACAGAAACTAAGAAGAAGTAAGGATGACTGAAAAGCCCAATTTGTTCCTGTTACAAACCGTAGGCAAACATCACGAAGAAAAGGACCAAACCGAGTGTCCACTTGAAGATGATACAAAACGCAACGAGAGCGACGAGGATGTCGATAAATGTCGGGACGATATTGAATAAAATCAACTAGATATATTTTGATGAAAATGACCAAAAATGCCGAGAGTCGAAGAAACTCACTTCCAACGTGTGGTTGATTGCAGCTCCGCGATCAAGAACTCTAAGGATCTCCCCAGTTTTGCGACGAGTGTGCCATGCAAAGGACAAGTTCAACAGATGATCGAAAGATAATTGGGACATTTCTAAAACAGTGCTAAATGCCACGGGTTGTAATAAGGAAACGTTACATACCTCGATCAGAATACTGCATCACAGGGGCCCAGAGCCACTGGACAAAGACAGAAAGAGTCAGGGAAAGACAGACAAGGCAGGATTCTACGAACTTACAGCTCTGATGACAGCCAAGCCACCACTCCCTTGCAGGAAGCGCAGTCCGATATAACCAAAAAGGTAGGGCAAGAGAGATTCCTTATCCCTGCCTTCCAGGATGCTGACTACTTTACCCAACGTGAGTGGCATGGCCAGATTTACAGCCCGACCCAACAAAAGGATCAGAACACACAAAAACTAAAACAGATTTTGAGTTTCAGGAAGACTCTGATAAATGAAACATACTGCTAGGAACTGCAAACTTGGAGAATATTTGGGCCACAAGTAAGGTGCGAGTCTTCGCAGCCGTCTCCATAATTCTGACCAAGAAGGATTATAGGAAATTTCGGAATTCGTAATCTGAGAAGAAGTTGAGACATTAGGTGAGCTTTAATAGTGACTGCGTCACCTTCACATCTGGAGGTGTCGATGGAACAGGCGTCGCAGGTCGAGTCGCCGGTGCAGATGGCTGTAAGTTGGAGCGTGTGACACGGAAGGTGCCGTACTTGCTGCTATCGCCGTTGATACCAGTGTTAAGACCAGTAGAGGACCGAGGGACATCGTGAGGCAAGAGGAATGAAGATACAGTGGCTGTCGGTTCTTCTTCGTCTCTGTATGCCTGTGTGGAGGAGTAGACTACCCTTGGAGAGCCGAGTGCGCCGAGCAAAGGCAAGAGGGCAAGGATACGGAAAGCCGGAAAGACAACGTGAACCAAAGCACGAATCGTGAACACGTGTGCTGCGCAAATATGAAAATTTGAGAATCAAAGTTTTCAGCATACTCCGATAACGCCAAGCTTACAAGGGTGACTATTACGAAGATTTAAAGCAAGGAAAAGGGTTAGAGATATATCTGCGGCAAGGGACAATGCAATGGCGAGCTTGAGCCTTCGAAATAGCCAGACGTGGACGCCATGTATGTCCTTCCAGGTACCGAGTGCGGCAAGACCTGAGAAAGCGATGAGGCCAGTGATAGTGTTGATTGGAATACCGGTGTGATTGGGCCAATCGTGATCTAGAATGGCGAATACGACAAACGCAAGACCATCCAAGAAGTATGACAGTGCGGCCAAAGATAAGAGGGAGAGAATGACCGCTCGTCTCGGCACGCTATTTGCTACGACGACATGGGTTATCTCGGAAGGTGAGCTAGGCGGTGTTGGTCTGGCGAAGAATAAGGACAAGCCGACGAGGAGCACAAATGAGGGCGACAGAACTCGAGCAAGAAAGATGGGGAGGTCGACCGCAGCCATCTGTACGGACATCATAGCCATCGCTGGGCGGAGTGACGATGGCTACGGGTGCTGAAGGTGGAGGACCACGAGGAGGGGTGAGCTTGCTTTTTACGGTGCATCATTAGTCATGTGACCGGTCTACGGAACATGTTCGGACGGGAAGCGACTAATAGTAAATATCTAATTTACAGTGTACACCGCTAGCTGTCGATTTCGATTAACGAGAAGGACTACACGAATGTAATAACTACTACTTACAAGCTAATTTTTACTTGCGGCTTCCAGCTCTTCCAGCAAATCTTCAAGGCTGCTTCGGAGGTCGTCAATCCTTGTGCCTTCCCTCTCCACGCTGTTCGAGTCATGCAGCCTGATGGTCCTTCGTGCTGCTTGCGTATACTCATAGGAGCTGGCTACAGAAGCAGCCACAGGGGTCGGATCTGTTTGAGTATCATCATGCAACGATTTTGATATCTCCACGCCGGAAGCACGAAGAACGGCGAGGTCATGGAGAATGTCGGCGAGTGGAAGAAATTGAGCTTTCTTGCTTGACATGGCACCTGCGATACAGTGTTGAACCAGTGTACACAGCATCAACATAGCACAGACCTACCAGATCGTGAAGGCAATGGACAACCGGGGATATTGAGGAGAACACCAATACTTATTACACTCGACGGCCGTCGTTGTCTGGACGACTGCTGCGGTCACCACAAAACCTACGAAAGGTCGTCAATAATGTCTCAGTATCTTATGGAACACCAACATGAAATATTTTCCACTCCGCCGACCTCCCCTGCACCCCTGATGGACGGCCATCGACCATCCCTATCTCGAAAAAGCAGTCGCCCAATCTCGTTGCACCTGTCAAAGCAACAAGATGAATGGGCTCCAGATGTTGAACTCGCAACCTCACCTATCAAGACAACAATCATGTCTGCTGTTGATCCTCAGCCACTACATCCGCCTCAGCCACATAAACCTGTTACATCACCATGCTTCGTTCATTCCCAGCTGGACAGTGGCATGGTCTCATCAGAATACTTCAGAAGCAAGCCTCACGACACCAGCGATGTCGGTCTTGCCAATTCACTTCAGGATCTCAACCGTGGAATCATTTCCACTCTCGACAGTCAGCTCGACGACGAAGACGACGACGAACTCGGGAACACACTGACCAAATGTCTTGCAGAGACTGCCGTCGCAGTGCGCGACATGAGCAAGCAGCTTGGTATGTGGAACGATTGAATCTCTGTGTCAGGCTTGCACTGAAAACACATCGCATAGGTCGAGCTCGCATTCAGTCGAATATCCAGACCATCCTTATCGTCACGAAAGCTCGCGATAACCGGTTGATAAAGCTCACTAGGCAACTGGCGTTATATCTCATGCTGAAGCGTCGCCCTGGTGCTGCTCGTGGTCTGGTGGTGTAAGTCTCCGATTACCAACCCAACGATACCAATGTCCTGACTTTACAATCAGATACGTGGATAGTCAGCTTCGTCACTCCCGGCGTTTCGATGCTGAGAGCATAAAGCGTGACCATCCAGAACTCTTTACTCCCTTTCCACGACGGGCTTCAAGTACCCACTCTCTGTCTTCTCTTTCGTCTGCCTCGACACACGCAGAGTTCAAAGATGACGGTCAACTTCGCTACTGGACGAGCAGCATGTGCAGGAACAATCCTCACCGCTTCGATTTTGTAATCACTGTAAGGTGGAAGTCACTTTAACCAAGTTCGTCTCATATCTTATTCTTCTAGCTCGGTGGAGATGGTACAGTGTTATTCACGTCATGGTTGTTCCAACGAATCGTCCCTCCTGTCCTACCATTTGCCCTAGGTTCTCTGGGTTTCCTGACCAACTTTGATTTTGCCAGATGCAACGATGTCATTGACTCGGTCACTGACAATGGCATCCGTGTCAACCTCAGGATGCGCTTCACTTGTACTGTTTATCGTGCTGTCGCGAACAGGGAAGGCAATCAACACAAGGCTGTAAAAAGAGGCGACACTGGAGAAATTTTGATGAAAAATCTTGAACAAGGCGGTTGGGAAGCTCTCGAAGGGGGTTGGTCTGGCGGAGGGACACTCGGAGATGGAAAAGCACATGGAAGGGACAAGCAGATTATGTGTTTCACGACACGACCTGTAGAAACGTTCGAGGTTTTGAACGACTTGGTTGTAGACCGTGGTCCAAGTCCTTACGTTTCTCAGCTGGAACTCTTTGGTACGCATTTCCACTCATTCTTCTGCGAGTATTTAAACCTGCCATCTACTTAGGCGACGAGCATCATATGACTACTGTGCAAGCAGATGGCTTGACAGTGGCCACACCTACTGGGTCGACGGCCTACTCTGTCAGTTCATGGACGTGATATCACCCATTTCTGAACCTGACTGCTCTCTAGCTGTCGGCAGGAGGCTCTCTTGTACATCCTGAAATCCCGGCTATGTTGATAACCCCCATATGTCCGCATACGCTTTCATTCAGACCAATGCTTCTCCCGGACACGATGGAACTTAGGATATGTGTTCCTTACAATTCCAGAAGTACAGCTTGGGCTTCCTTCGATGGTCGAGGTCGTGTAGAACTCAAACGTACGCTTCCCATTGATCTCCGCAGACCTCATTCACTGATGGCTCGCTATTTCAGAGGGAGATCATATTAAAGTGACTGCTTCCAAGTATCCTTTCCCCACCGTTTGTGCAGAACAGCAATCGACGGATTGGTTCCTTTCCATTTCGCGGACACTCAAATGGAACGAGCGAGAACGACAGAAATCGTTTGTCGTAGTCGAGGAAGATGCCCCTCCCCGAGTTCGCAAGAACAAGCGCAAATCTAATGACGCAACACCTCCTGTACCCGCCACCGCGAATTCAGAAGAGGACGAAGAAGACGAGAACTCGGAGGATGAAGAGAAATTTGATATCGATGACTCTGCCCCAGAGGCCTCTTCGAACAGTTCGGGTATCACTAATACGGACAGGATCATAGGCATCGAAAAGACGAGGAAGCTTGCGTTATCGAATCGGAAGAGGTCCAAGTCTCGTACCCATTCCCCTGCACCTACTTCAGGCTCGGCCTCTCCTCTCCCCTCTGGTGTTACGTCCCCCAGTAGATACGCCACCAGGCCTCCGCATCCTCCATTCGTCACGGGTCGGCACGTCGGTTTTGATGTCCCAAGTTCACCTTCTTCAACCTCGTCCGACTCCTTGATCTCTGACGCCACACATGAAGGTACTAGGGACGACATACGATTTCCCAATCACCCGGGTGCCAAGAGCAGGATTCCGAAAGATCGTGACTTTGACTTTGACCACATCAAAACTCCTACAGCTGGACATCACGGTCACCACCGGACTAGAAGTGCTATTTTATTTGAGCCACGAGTATTTGCCGTGCGTGGACAGGACGAAAGTGATAGCGCGGCGAGTGATGCCGATCCTTGATGCTTTTTACCCGGAAATAAAATAAGGAAATGGAAACAACGGATTTCTTGCAATATTGTGATGTAATTGTACAAAATCAATGTGTAACATTAAATGAAGGACTTTGGGTTCAGAACCAACCTTCTAGAAGTAGCAGGTCTCTTGATCTGCGAAACGCACCAAGGCTCTGTAATCTGATCTGTCCTTTGCGGCAGACCATATCCACAAATCCAGGTCTGGTAGAGTCACCTTTGAAAGCCATGTCAGGTTCTTTTCTTCGAGAGTGGCGGGATCAAGAGAGTGTGCAGTGTGCAGGATGAGTTGGCAGGCATCGATGGCTGCTGCCCGCAGGATGTACGATTGCTCAGTTGTTACCCTGGGTCCTTCCTTGGGTTCAGTTTTCGGCTGGGATACTGCCTCTTTGGTTGGTTCCGAGGTAAGGTCAAGAAGGTGTGGGAGTGCATCTTCGCTTCCTGCGTCAGAGAACAGGGTTGACAATGGGGAACCCGGTGGGAGTCTGATAACCCCTAGATGGATAAGGAGAGAGGGCAGAACGTTGTCTGAAAATATGGGGATGTTACTTGTATTTGGAATCGGGAAAGGTTGAGGCGAAAGGGAGCCAAAACGGATAGAGATGGCGTGAATAAGAAACAAAGCCTTTTTGAAGCAATATATGGCTGCAAAGAATAAGGTAAGAGGCCTCCTTGTTAAGCGGAAGGAACTTGTACAAACGTTGACCATGTACGCTGGACATATCGCGGAACGCAGGAAAAGCGTGGGTGAGCTGTATTGAACAGAAGACAATTACTGGGTTGAATACAAAGCAAAAGATAATCGATAAGGGAGGATCGATACCTTTTCAAGGACGACTTCAACCCCAGCATCGCCCGATGTGTCCCGGGATTTGCCTGCCTGCTGCAATGCTTCCGCCACAAATGAACCGAGATTCTTGTAACCTGAATTGTCCAGGATTTCTCCTGTTTCATTCATGACCGAGGTGATCATCTGAACCAACTTGTGCAAGGGTCCTCCTAATTCTCCCACCGTTACTCCCGAGATCAGCTCATGCGGACGCTCGACATAGAGATTAATACGCATAAGATCGGCGATCTTTGCGGCTGAGATTGTACGCATGCCCCTGGCTGAGAGGAGATCTCCTTCGGTGGGTGACGTGATATAGAGCGAGAAGGTAAGCGCGCGGATGGAATCCCAAGCGCCCCGACCAGTTTGGGAGTGCAGTGGGATGCGGTATCCTGAACCAAAATTCAAGAGAGACAAGATGGAGAGAAAGTTCAACTCGTCAAGATGGGACGAAAATTTGAGTGGGAGGGTTAACCCATGATTCTTTGAAACCCTTTGAAACGAGGTTGTAAAGTAAGGGGAGAACAACAAGCGTTGAATGTTCACTGGTGTGATCTATCAAGCTCAAGGCTTAGTGGTTGCCTTCTTTTCGAGGGAGTCGAGTAATTCTCACTGATATCCCATTCGAAGTACGAAGGTCTTGGGAGGACGTCCGGATAGCGGATAAGAAACCGCCAGATTGGGGCAGCGGGGTCATTTTTTAAACGACACGGCAGTTACTAGGTGTCCTCAAGTAATAAGAAAACACAAATCCGGGAGGTTTGCTCACCTTCAAATGATGATAAGTCATGTCGGGAATTCCCGAAGAGTAAAGTTATTTTTGGCACTGAAATATTTCTTACAACTGCCAGCAGGATGTTTGCTCGGTCTTTCATCTTTCGGTCTGTCCTGAGGCACAATAGCACGTCTTCTGCAAGTAATGGTAAGTTCTATAACCGAGTCGCTTTGGTTCCCTTCTGAGCAACATTTTTTTTAGATTTCCATGCGCGGCTCATGGGTGAAATCAAAGGAGCCATGAAGGTCAGTATGTCACAGCGTCTATTTGTCGGGGATACTTTGGGCTCAGGTCGCAACATGCCACGCTGCTCAGACTAAGAACAGCATAGCTTCTACGGTTTTCCGGGTACGATCCAGTGGTGCATTTCCTCGTGGCATGGTACCCATCTTAATTTTTTAGTCTGCTCTATCAGAAATCAACAACGCGGATAAATCGGCAAAAGAGCCGCTTACGTCTTCTGCAATGGTCTGGGCGTCCTCCTCCTTGTCATTCCAGCGCTTACATTTTCTCGTCAACAGATTGCCGTGGTCCGAAAAGCCATCCAATGTCGGGTCCGTTCCGAAAGTTTATTCATCATCAATTTTCTTACTTTGCGTAGCATGAAGCGGCCGACAAGTTCAAGAAAGCAAGTAGAGCCGACTTGGCGGAGAAGGAAGAAAAAGAAGCCGACCTTCTGAATTCAATCTTGCCTCCCTCGCTTACAGTGGAACAGATAGACGAACACTTGCGCTCAATCCTGACGTCGCTACCAACAAGTAACTCAAACCGGTCGATGGGTATTATCTCCAAGGAGTTTTATGCACGAGTCGATCAGGGAACAGTGACGGGAGACCTCGTCAAACAAAGGATAAAGGTTTTAACAAGCGCCGACGCTTGACGCTTGACGCCTGATTTAATTTAGAATTATGAATAACGTCGGAGTAGACTGGTCGGTCAACAACATATGGTTCTTCTTGAAGCACGATCATGCATCAATCATTTTAGTAATCTACACCATCATGTTCAACGACTTGCAAAATAGGCTCTTCTCCAGTTGGCATTGATAATTCCGACGTCTTTTCTTTGCCCTTTCCTTTGTCAGAAGATGAATGGGAACCACTCGCGCCGGTTGTGCTGGGTGTAGATTCAAGCGGAGGAGGCGGCAGCGCACTCCTCAATTCCATCAGGTCGTCAATACACTCGTTCAATGTGACTGAAACGCCATCTAGAATCCTCAAACGCAAGTCAATGCTCTCCCTCGTCAAGGTGTCCAACTGCGTAAGCTGATCCTCGGTAAGCCTCCGTGGCAGCCGAGAGGAGGCAGGGGCCGTCGCGGTCGTATCTTGCTCATTTACTTTAGAAAATTGAGAGGGGTTGCTATTTGAATTGTCATCCACTGCCACACTTGATGATGAATGAAAAGCTCCGCCAGATTGTTGGAAATCGAAAAGGGGGATAAGCTGAGGGGGGTTGGTTGAAGTTGACACTGAGACCGTTGGTGTCGCCGGTTGCGGAATGGTGTTTGAAGTAGATGCTTTTAGTTGACTACCCGTGTCGGCTTGGTGTTCAAACCGGCGAAGTGTTGCCTGACGAGCTGCCTCTCGAGCAGACGGAATGTCGCCACGTTCCTCGACAGGTTGTGAGGTGTTCTGCGGTAGTGGTATGTCAGGTGTTGGAGACCCATCCGCTTGCGGTGTTCCCACAGGTGTGGGGGATGCAGTAGGTTGAGGTTGAGCCAATCTTTGGGCGGGCCAAGGTTGCCAAGCACCTCCAGGCCCAGGGAATCCACTGAATGGTGGGGGAGGCTGCAGACGTTCCTCTTGCGAGTTGTTCTCATTTTGACGCCTTTGAAATTGATATTGCACTTGGTAATTGATAAATATGCCGGGCTGCTGTCCATTCGCATTGTTGTTAAACCGTGGGGCATCGTTGCCTTGACCAGCAACTCCAAATAAACGGCCGAGGAATCCTAATGGATTGCCCCTTTCTTGAGCATTCGGCCTGGCCACAGGTTGAGGACCCATCTCATTCTGGGGGGGATTACCTGCGCCAGCGCCTCTCCGATCAACAGCAGCCGCTGCAGCAGGAACGCGCGTTTCATTATTTTCGTCGAGCACATTGCGGCGGCTGTTATGAAGGTGATAAGTATGGACCCACTAGACATGAAGTGGTTGACAATACCAGGTAGGACAACTTTGTTGTCTCTCCAACCATGAGCGCAAGCATTGGAAATGAAAAATGTGTCCACAGGGGAGTTTCTTAGGAGTCATGTTTGGTCCATCTGCCTGGGTGTTAGGTTCCTGTGCCGTGGTGGACACCATTTCTTCACGGCAAATAATGCATGTTCGATCACTCATTGCAGTCAATTCCTCCTCTGTTGCATTTGGATATCGTTGGTCCATATTACGAGTTGCTGTTTGATAGCGGTGCAAGGCTTTCAGGCGTGTAACAAAGGACCGGGCAGTGATATAAACATCTCGGATGATGTTTAGAGGTAACCCGTAGAAGGAGATTATAACACAGAAAAACACGAGGTAGACTGACAACTTAAGGAAATCTGACACAGGGTTTTAGTGAAAAATGGGGGTAAGAACAAGAGTCATTTACCAGTCACTAATTCGATGTAGAAAATCCACATGCTCTTGTTTTCCCAAGGGGGTGCATTTACGCCGCCCCGATGGGCCGCCCGACGGAGGTCATATGTGGACAAGACGTATTTGAGGATGGTATTCATTAGGCTTGCGACTAATATACCATACTAGATGGAAATTTGAATTACGTATCTTGTAGGCAAACTGGGTAGGTACTGACCTCGCTAGCAAAAAGAACCATCCCGCCGACACCAGTTGACAAGGTGTGATCAACGGCCAGTGTGAACATGATAACATCTGTTGTCCACAGAATGGCAAAAAGGAAAAACATCCGGATATGGAAAAGGAGTGGAGGTCCAGGATAAGGCCTCTGATCCATCTACACAGGAGTCACGAAATGGAGAAAGGATGGGATGAACGGGGTCGTACCCATTCAATGCGGTCGCTGGCAAGCCAGTGGAAAGACTTGACAAATAGTAAGAACCCAAACATGAGACCGAAAGAAGTGTCGAATTCATCGCGAAAGATAGTGAGGGCTAGTAAAGATTCAGTAATGAAAAACCATAGTCGGTCATACAAGCGCTAGATATTTGTTAGACGGAAATGACCTCAGCGTGTAGATGTGCAGACCTCGATTTCATTGGGTCGCAGAGCACCAAAGAATATTATCTGCACGACATGACCACAGAGGAGGCTTAACAGAACGCCAAAATTGGCCAATACCTTTCGCACAGATGAGAGGACGACAAGGGGGCGGTTTGTCAGACGTACCAAAACACTCCTACTACTCTTTGATAGATGGATGGCGGTCGAATAATAATTGCTGTGGTTCTTCAGAGCATTGGAAACGACAACACCGACGGATAACACAGAGAACGCCGAGTAGAAGAAAATGCGATGGGTGTTGGCAAAACGAAGAGACATACCGTGAGAATTTAGGGATGCAATTAATTCCGACAACCATCATCGACAGCACACCACTTTACACAAATATTATTGCGATCCCCAATTGTGAGTTCATCCAGCTGTAAGCTCATCAAAGATTTCAGTTGATGAGATCCTGCCAGGTCTGCATGTTAGTATTCCATACGGAACTACTTCGGAATTACAATAGGCGCTGAGAATTCAGCCCCGAGCAGTAATTATAAAAGGCCCTTCGCATTTGTTCCTTTTTTCATTCCGTTTCCTATTAGCCTCAACGTGAGCCCTTATCCCCTCCCGCACTCTTCCTAATGTTGTCATAGAAGTGGTTGTTAGGAAAATGGGGGGACTATCCCAAACAATGGACGAGCAGCCCGACAGCAAGGGTCGTACGCTGCGTTCAACGTCCCAGAATTCACGTTCGGCCGACAAGCGGAAGTGGCAAATTTTCTTTGCGATCTGCTCCTTGGGTCTTGCACTGTTTATGGCATTGAGGCGACGCCCATCTGCGTTATCATACGTCTATGCGCTCTGCTCACAGCAGGGTGACAATATCTATACCGCCGACGCAAACAATGCGAGAACAGAGTGTATTGTCGTCGAAGATTCCCACATTGTTGACAGAGGTCCCCTCAGTAGGTTTCAAGGTTTCGCAGAAACATATTTGAGATGACGACATTCTCAATAGAAACGGTTCAAGCTCAGTGGTTCGAATCCAGGTCTTCCAACCTGGAAATCCGAACTATTCCGCTGGGAGCCATTGTCGTTCCCGGGTTTAGTGGTAATGCACTTTCCCGTTTCATTCCACCCAACAATTTCTCATCGAAATCCAGATTCCCATGCTCACATACTCGAATATGGTGCAGCCAGACAACTACCTCTAGAAGGCGCAAAAACGGTTAGAGGTGGGCTTTTTTCTAGTGTGGATATCCCAAAAACCTGCCACTCAGTGCTGCTCCAGATGCTGTTGCTCGTATCCGTCAGTACATCCTTGATACTCCGGATATCCACAACGACACATCCAAAGTCATCACTGGAGGTGGTTGGGACCACACCATCTGGTACGGCTGGCCTTCTGCTGTAAGTTTATCTGGACCAACTCCAGAGCCTCGAGCTGACGCCCACCCAGGCTGATTTGGATTCTGATGATGTGGTCCGAGGACGGCCCATCGTCCTTCAGAGTAAAGACTGTCATGCCCTTTGGGTCTCGTCCAGGATGCTAGAGATCAGCATGCCCTTCCCTGACTCTGTCGATGGTGGCGTTATCTTTCGGAATGGATCGGGTCACCCAACCGGTAAGCCTTATGTGTTCGAACGCCTTGAACATTCCTAATCGGATCTGCAGGGGTGTTGTTAGACAATGCACAGGAATTGCTCAAGCAACCCAGACTTACGGAGAGTGACCTATTACGGCGGTTCAAAGTGACGATACGGGATGCTCACCGGTATGGCCTGACGTCGATTCACGACGCTGGTCTCGATCCTGCGTCTCTTGCTTTTTTCAAGAGGTGATCGTCTTTTTCTGTCTGAAATGTGGGAAGATCTGATCAATCTTTTCCCATCACCAGACAAGCCGAGATCGGCGTTATCCCCGTAAGTAATTAGCTTGTTTTCGACCTGAGATTCTTGAAAATCGGTTCTCCAGATCCGAATCTTCGCGATGGTCTTTTTCGATGAAAACGAACCATATTGGGGAAATGTCACACGTCCACAACTCGAAATAGGCAATGGGAGACTCAGTTCCCGGAGTGTCAAAATGTTTGCTGATGGTTTGTCATTTCTCTTCCAATGGGAATCATATCTTAAACCAGCATCTCCAGGAGCACTCAGGACTGGAGGAGCTGCGGTCAGTCCATTTTTACGGGCCCTGTTTCATATACTTGAATTTTACGGTCTAGTTGTTTGCCCCATACCATGACCAACCGTCCACGAGAGGATTCATGCGCTCAGATCCTGAGATTTTCAACGAAGCCATTCCCAGATTCCTGAAGGATGGTTGGCAAGTCGTATGTCGTCCCTTCTGTGTCATTAAACATTCTTGACATGTCGTAGAATGTGCATGCAATTGGTGACAGAGCCAACAATATCATCCTTAATGCATTCGAAAAAGCTTTAGAAGGCGCTAATGTATCTGCTTTGCGGCCTCGCATCGAGCATGCACAGATGATGACAAAGGAAGACATGGTTCGCTTGGGAAAGCTGGGTGGTACGTGCAACAACATTGTCGTTCGACGGTGTACTAAGCTTGTCTGTTAGTCATCGCAAGTGTACAGCCCACTCATGTGTATGTCTATCGATCCGGATGTTCTGCATAAAACTCACATCTTCTAGAATTAGCGACATGTGGTATGCGGAAGATCGGCTGGTTAGTTTACTTCTCCATAATAGTAATTTAAGAGGAACTGACTCTTTTCCAGGGTCCCGAACGGATTAAGGACCTCTATGCTTTCCGATCTATTGTCGATAGCGGCGCAAGGATCACCCTCGGCTCTGATTTCCCTGTTGAATCCATGAATCCATTGGCAGGGTTCTACGCTGCCATCACCCGTAAATCCCCAACAGGAGACTCTCCCCACGGTCCCGATGGCTGGTGTGTAGCAACATGCCTTACCATCCGCCTTTTGCTCACCTTTTATTTTTCAAAGGTTCCCCGATCAAAGGCTGACTAGAGAAGAGGCTCTAAGAGGTTTATTTTCATCTGATTGCAATTATTGATCGTTAACCTTTGGACAGGAATGACCATCGACCCTGCGTATGCATCATTCACCGAAGACACGTTGGGTTCCCTGGAAATTGGGAAACGTGCCGACTTTGCTGTCCTTTCTCAGAACATCATGGAAATCCCGCCTGAGGACATCCTGAAAACTAAAGTGTATGCCACAGTCATTGACGGCAGACCAGTCTATGGAAAAATTTGAATGTCGTTTGGAAGACCGGTCCTTAATAATGGCATCCAAGTTGGGTCCATTGACACAAAAGAGCTGACGATACATGCAAGTAGTCCTCAAAGTAGTCCCAGTCACACGTGTTATAGTCCTTTCACAGCTATTGCGTTTCAAGCTTGATCCTACTATTTTTGTATTTATCGAAGCGGGGAGGGGTGCCAAACTTACCTGATGCCAGGAAGAAGCTTTAGCTAAGGTCCCGTCCCTGTTTTGCAAATACCCTTTAATGATATAGAATTTTTGTTTCCTATCTTCACTAATCTATTTCTAAGTTCGTCACTGAAGACCTCTCAAACAGGAAGGTGATGGTCCCGCCGGGAATGTCTTCGATGGGAGGGGTTTCCATTGCTCGGATGGCTTCCAAGTCTATCATAGACAGGATGTCCTTCGCCTGATTTTTCGGTGTACCGTCTCGAGCTGGAGTGCAGACCCTCCTCAGAATGTCGTCGTGGATGGAGTCCTGAACACAAGGTTTCAAACAATTCAAATGCTTCCACTCGCTAAGAGCAGCAAGCCCATTTTTCTTTTTCTGCATCAGCTGTTAAAATAGCGTCAGATGGGAGAAATTCGTATGAAGGATGATGCATACAGCTTCGTCCACGGAACTTAATTTTTCATTTGTTACCTCAGAAGCGGCTATAAAACCCGCGCAATGTTCATCTTGCCCTATCGCAGGGAGTCGTTCTTCATCAAAACCAGTCTCTCTGTCACATTCGCACTGGAGCAGGTCATGGGTATTGCAGCCCGTATTCAGATGGACTCGGAATATATCCCGGAGCTGATGATCATTATTAGATATGAAATCATAGATAGCCGAAACCGCTCACATCCTTTCTCGTAAATGAATCGCTTTTCGAACCCGACGTGCCCTGTCGCTGGAGCTTAGCAAAGGATCAAAGGCAGGAATTTAATGTAAACGAACGGATCCAATAAGAGCTGTAAGCAAATATGTCAACGAAAAAATTCCATGATATATTTAACAAGCTTACATTCGCTGAGCCCAAGTTTCGTAACCTGTCTTTGATAGATTTTTTCTGGAAAGACTGAGTTTTGGAACTGTGATACAACATGAATAAGTCATACCGTCGATTGTACCAGCAGTTAGTAATCTGTAAATAAACACCGGGCGCTTTTGGCCATCGCTAAATTATTATCAGCTTCACTCTCGTGCCAGAGGAGGTAACTATTACCGATGACACCGTGCCATAGACTGCAGGTCGTGACTAAAAAATTACGTTTTAAACGCCAATTGAGGCACAGGAGTATTGTGGGACTCTCGGACCTCGGGTTCCAGTCCGAATCAATAATAAAAAGTCTCGAGGCGCCTAATTGGTTTGAGTGAATAGAAGGTCAGTCAGAAACTGATAGCCTACCAATTAGATTTATCCCTACGCCTCCTGGCCAGAATTTGAGCTAACTATTCAACGATATGAAGATATACCTACCAGCCTTTGAACTTAGTAGAAATACAACTAAAGCCCTACGTCAGCGTGTGAGTATGAACGGAAAGTTTAAACTTACAACTATTACGCTGAGTTCCTTTATTAAAGGCGTTAACATATTCCTGGCGTTTATTCTGGGGTGTTTGCCTAATATCCATGAATTTTAAGACGTGTAAAGGTGAAAGCAACTGACCCATCAAGCCGATAGTAAGAATATGACATACTCTTGCAGTATGCTTCCAGAATATTGAGAGTTGAGGTATAATGGGAAACTAGAACACATTTTTCTTCCGTTCTCTAGAACAAAATTCCAATCAGTAAAGGATTCGTGTGAAATTATAACTCCATACCTGGGCCAGAGTTTGTAATATCTTAGACAGAATGATGAGTTTTCCTTGAATGATTCGTTAAAAATGGTAGGTTCTCAGTGATGCCAGTCATCTGAATTTACCACTCAACGTCATGTCTGCAATATGCGTTCTTTCTGGAAGGTATTCTAGAGCATCGCGCACCCCTCTCTTCCGTACAGACGAAGTCTCTGTTTCCTTTCCTTTGGCATTATCCACAGTCGCCTTTAGTAAGATAGGACTATTACTGATTTTGGTCAGGATGTTGATTAGCGCCAGTGATTCAGCGGTCGAACTATGGATGAGGTCGTCCAAATGGGCCGGATGGAGAATCTTGGAAAACATTGCCAACTGTAGCCGTGTCGGGGTTACGAAAACGACGTATTCCGCTATTGGAAGAAGGTGAGGCCCGAAGATAAAAACCCGAGGTTCTGATGATCTCACTCTTGGGTGGCAGATGAGTTTTTAATAGAGATGCATCCCGTCGGAGAACAAAACTCTTTGCAATAGATAAGAGCTGCAGAGCTGATCAGCGTGTTGCTTGATAAATATAGGTGGTAATAACTCACTTGTTCAGTCCTCCCGTCTCCCAACTCGATCTCTTTGCGAGTCGCACCAGGCATGCGGCTCTTCAATATGGGTCCTTCATAGACTTTCCGAAAAACAGAATAGTCATCTGCTCATCAAAGTTAACATCCGGATCTAACATGCACAGCAGTTTGCACACCGAGTAAGCCAGGGTTACAAAAATCAGCCTAATCAAGGTCAAGACTTAGGTTTCAGCGGAAAATAAGGTAATTCGCTGACCATGGTATGGAATTCACCCAAGTCGTTCTGTATTGGTGTTCCCGACAATATGACCCGTCTGCGAGTGTCCAGAGATTTGAATACCGCAGCAGTTTTGTTGTTTGCGGATTTCAATCTGTGTCCTAAATATGTTTGTGAAGGGCTTCCTGAAGGATTTACGTTTCGGTACGTGCCTTCGTCGCATATAATCAATCCAATGGGGGGACTGTCTGAAGATTAAATATGGATACAATTGTATAAGGGAAGGACCCACTGGATGTTCGAAAGCTTGTCTCTTTTAAATTGTGCTCATCATCAAATGACCCACAGATGACGGTATGGTGGTTACGCACATGACTGTTCGAAGGCGTTCATATCCTATAATAAGAACCTCGTGGACTTTGCTGCCAGATAGTAAGTATCCCATGGTTTCGGGAAGGACGGGTTCTGCATACGAGTGTCCGAATGTATCAATTCCAGAGTTGGCTTTATCACAGGCCACGATCCCTACCCGATCACGACCGAGCCACTTGTGAAATTCGGCCTTCCAATTCTGCAAAACTGTCAGCAAAAGAATGACTTGAAACCATAGATCACCTACGTTGATCAGAGACACTGGACAGACAACCAAGACTTTCTGAACAACCGAAAAGGGTCCGGCATAAGGGTTTTGCCCTGAAAAAACTGATTAGACCAATGTCAATAAGAAGGACCTCAGGGCACAAACTGATCAATGTCCATACGAGTGCTATGGTCTTGCAAAATGTAGTTACTTCACGTGCACAAACAAAACAGTATATGTATACCTGAAGCGTTTTCCCCAGACCCCTATTTGCGTTCAGTTACAAGTTTTCTTTAGCAGTATAAAACTCACATTTCGTCTGCCAAGATGCATCCTTGTCCCTCGAATTTGCGCATACCCATGACACATTCATACAGAAATTGTACTCCTGTGGACTATTTCATACATCAGACTTGATTGCCGAAGTGCGTTTCTTACCTTCCCTCTGGTGCGGTCTCATTTTCGAAGCAAGAATTGGATCAACAACGACAGGAACAACAGGTAAATTTCTGTCAAATTTAATGAGAAACCATAGGGAGATAAATGAATATGTATACTTCTTGTTGAATCGCTTCATGTGTTCTTTGGTTGGCTCTTTCATCACCAGCGCACCAGGGGCATTTGGATCATGTCTACAAAGTCACTCGCCTTATAAGACGATGCTAGACAAAGATAAATTCTTGAAGCGTACCGTGGACCTTTGACTTTAGGTTTTGAAGGGGCATAAAAATTAGTAGGAGGGACAAACTGTTTAGTCGCCTGAGGTTCCAGGGCATCCACAACAGTATCACTGTTTTGTGGAGTGTCTTGTGAAGATTTTTCATAGCTAGGCATAGTGGGGAGCTGGGAAGCTGAAACTGCAGCGTCGAGTTCGACCTCTTTGCCCGCAATTGTAATGCTGAACCCAGTAAATAAAGCTTGTCCTTTCCATGGAACGCTACCCATCCTGAGAAATAATAATGTTATGATCTCAGATTCGCGGAGTCATAAAACTCACATTTTCCCGTCCTCTGTAAGCATAACAAGCTTGTTGTTCGTCAGTGAAACATATGCATCTCCGTCCCATGTCTTGTTCTTTCGATCTCGAGGTTTTCTCCTACAACATCTGAGCACATAACCTAGAATAGAAAATGAATGCGCACCAATTAGCTGTCCAGTGCAAAGAATAATTGGTGATCTCTTTAAGGCCCGTCTCGGTTGTAGCTCGATCAGTTGTCTTCGCGTGCGAAACGTCAGAGTTCTCTTTGCCCTCGTATAATTTAAATGATGGTTGCTTGAAATGATTCGTAGGAAGGGAATTGGAGACAGTCGAGGCAGTTGAAGGTAAATTGTGGCCAAAGCACATCCCAGACAGGAATTCGCCTCTCGATACTATACGTTCCAGCTCGATTTCTTTGTTCCCGAAGAATATACTTTTGCCTTCGAACAGAGGCAGTGATGCTTTCCCCGACCCCATGCTATGTGTATCCTTAGCGCTGAACAACTGAAGCGGCAGCCAACACTCACATTGCCCCGTTGATATCATAAAGGGTTGATTCACCATTGGTTCTTGAAACTAAAACACCGTCTCCATCCCAGGTTTTGTGTTTTTTGGTTTGTGGATTCCTCCTGAATGTGCAAATCAGTATTTGGCTTTGGAACACAATTATCTGGGCCAGCCACCATTGCACCATCCACGCTTCATCTTGTCCAGCCATGGTCCTTGATCCCGTGGATACTCGTTTCCGAGAGACTTCCTCCTCCTCTTCTTCATGCTTCCTTTTCGTAGTCGCGAGAGATTGAAATGCGGGCATAATATAATCCAGAAAGTTGGAAGTGAAATGATTACAGAAATATTGAATTGCGAGAACACCGTCACAAATCACAGAATCACGCGCTAGTTACAGGACGCGTTCCGAGCCACTCCATTGAAGTCGCGTTCCTTTTCTTGTCTGCTCCGACGGTGAAATGGGTGTTCCTGGGCTATGGGAGGTAAGTACGCATTTCGGCTTATCGTGGCCTTATACGATCCCCGTCCTCCCAGATCCTAAACAAGGCGGGACAATCAGTGTCCGTTGCCCATCTCGCCATCGTCCAGGGATTTGAACAAAACTCCTCTGGAAGGTTCGTAACCGCCCAAAGTCTCAAACGCCACATTAATAAATACCCCTAATAGGCGTGCCTATCGAATTGGTATTGACGTGAGCATCTGGTTCCACCATGCGGCTTTCAGTAAAGGAGGGGAGAATCCCGAACTGCGTAACCTTTTCTTCCGCCTTCTGTTTCTTGGTGAGATATATTATGAGACCGACGAATGTTGCTGCTTACAGATCCATAGCGAAATTACCTATCCTCCCGCTGTTTATCTTTGATGGTAGACAAAGGCCCAAGATGAAGGTAAACACACTTGTGTCGCTTGGTTACATCAGCTTATGCGACAATCCTTAGCGTGGAAGTTGTTTAGGAAAGTCAGGCTCCCATGAGTTGAGCCGTGATTTCAAGAAGTTCCTGGATGCCTTTGGTATGGAATGGCGCGAGGTAAGCGCCTCTTATAGTTGCCATCATTGTGAATAACCCAACAGGCAGATGCTGAGGCTGAAGCAGAACTCGCTTATCTCAATCGCAATGGTTTCATCGACGCTATAATGACAGACGACTGTGACGCGTTCCTTTTCGGCGCTTGTACCATTCTCAAGAAGTACGTTTTAAGCCCTTTCTCACTTATTAAAGCCCGTAGCTCACGCCCGTAGCCTTAGTAAACAATTGTCCGGGAATAAGAATAGTCCAGCACTGAACCAGGACAAAAAGAGCGACAATCTCCACAGCATGCTCTATTCTGTCACTGACTTGAAAAACCACTCCGAGATTGGCTTGACGAGAGGCGGAATGATCCTGTTCGCGCTTCTTGCTGGAGGAGATTACAACTCGGTTTGTCATTGTCCTTGTTCTGCCATTTACCTGTTGACATCAATGAAGGGTGTACCCAACTTTGGCAAAGTAATTGCTCACGCCATAGCGAGATGCGATTTCGGAGATGAACTCCTGGATGCTTCTCAAAATTTGCAAGGCAAAGACCTAGCAGAATTTTTGATGCATTGGCGAGGGCGAGTCAACCAGGAATTAAAAACCAACAGTCATGGTTTCCTCAAGCACCGAACCTCGTTGTCAGTTCCGGAAGATTTCCCAGAAACAGAAGTGCTGAGGAAGTACACGAACCCGATATGCAGTAAGGCCAATAGCAGCGTGGCGTTGAGAGACAGGGAGCAACTGGATCTCAGCCGAGTTGGACAACTATGCGAGGAGTATTTCGAGTGGGGCTACAAGAGCAGGATCATCGAGCGGTTCCGAACTTTAATGTGGCCTTCTGCAATCATGCATGTTCTCCGACGCACTTCTCTCGAGATCGACAGAAAGAAAGAGGTGTCAGGATCTGTTGTGGTTGCAAAAGATATTGGCACATCGGCAGCTTTCGTCCAGAAGTTCCTTTCAAGGAAGAAAGAAGACAGAACGGAGCGCTTCGCGGACGCATTTATTCGTCGTGATCCTGTGGTGGAAACGGCAGGTGAAATCCCTGATCCCCATCCATTGATCCTTGGCATAGCTGAGAAGGATCGTCGACATGCCTCCACCGATGGTGTCCTCGAGTATCGAGTAAAAATCTCCCCATTTCAACTCGTTGATCTTGTAACAAAAAGCCTCAAGGGGAAAAGATCTGCTCCTGGAAATGTCACTGAAATGCCAAATGATCCAAACGAAGCAATCAACATTTGGTTGCCAGCCGCCATGTTGGACCATGTATATCCCGACCTAGTGGAGCAATTCCTCGCTAAAGAGCAGGAGAAAAAGACAAAGAAGGGGAAGACGACCAAAAAGAAAGGCAAAGAGAAAGCGGTGGAATCGAGTGCCTCAGATTGCGTAATTGATAACCCGCCCTTTCTATGTCCTTCAAGCTCTCCAACGTCGAGAACCAGTGCGAATACTGACTGCGATACCAATTTCGGCCCTACCCCGGATCCATGGTTTTATTCTGATTCAACTATCCCGTCACCCAGCAAGGGTCTTGCAAAACGAGGGTTCTTATTCACATTTCGTGATCCCAGCTTCGACGAATTTCCTGAGGAAGAGGTCACGACGATGCAAGAACCAGTAGATGGCCCTTCGTCTCGGAGTCCTCAACATTCTAACCAGATCTTGTATGACCCGGCCAAGAAACGCAAACACAAAAACAGAGAAGACATTACTGAGCTAAAGACACTAGCGGGAAAGGGGCGTCCAAGAACGAAAAGGCGTAAAATTGATGGGTCAGCCAGTTTACTCGATGTATTGGATTCCTTGGATTTTTTATGAGTGTAAAGGTTGGAAGATTTCATATGATATCATATTACCTATAATTATACCGTATGTCTAGATCTAGAAGTACCTCTTAGTAGCATATATATAGTCAATATACATCTTCAATACTCCACTTCGGTCTGAGTGCGATTGAATATTGGTCGGTATCGTTGGTCAAGAACCGATGCATGGAAGCCCAAGCAATCATCACAGCATTATCTGAGGACATTGAATAAGATTTTAAAATGGCCAATTGCAGACATACCAGTACAAAGCGATGGTGGGGGAAAAACCAAGGAATATGGAGATTCCTTTTCAAATTCAAGTAGGCATGATCGCAGGCTGATGTAAGGATATAGTAATGTGTCAGGATGCACATCGAAAGGTGAACTCACCGTTTGCGAAGAAAGCTGTTGCTAGCAACACCCCCGCTGACCACAACGTGGCGGACAGGTATGTTCTGGGTTCGGCACCACCTCAATGCTAGGACGAGCTTGTCTTCTAAGTGGATTACTGCTGCTGTTTGAAATTCTCGCGCGATGGCACGTTTTAAACTTATGTCCAACCTCTCGATTGGTCCAAACATTTCAATCAGAGACTTTGAATGCGAATGGTGAGCCGAAAAGGAGAAAGCGAGCTGACCAACCAGAGGTCGCGTAATGGGAATGACTTCAGGTTCATCGGAGCCATCAGTTTCTGCCACAAATTTCTCCAAAGCATCTCCTGGTCCAAGTTTCGTCCACTTTAGTTGGAGAAGTCTGGATACTTTGTCGAATGACCGTCCTATGCTTTCATCTCTTGTTGTTGCCAGTAACTGAAATGACTTCTCAGACATTGCAAGGACCAGAAGCGTGTGTCCACCGGAAATAAGAAGTGTCAGAAATGGAAAAATGGGAACATTTGGATAAGAAGTAAGAAGTGGCGTCAGGGCATGGCCTTGCTAACACAAAGAATCAGAAGCAGGTGAGAGACAAATACAATCAGCACACCATGTGGTTAACTCCAACGATGGGTTTTCTCAATGCAGCCGCCAGCGACTTTGCAGCGTTCATTCCGACACTGAGGCAGCCGGGCATTCCTGGATGATTGTCAACTCTGCCTAGCAAATACAGGGAAAATGCCGACCTGGACCTCTTGTGAACGCAATTCCATCTATGTCACGTATTAAATCTAAACCGGAATCATCCAGGGCTCGTCTTATTGCGTAAGGCTGTAACGGGTGAAGTTATGATAAGGATATTTAATTGGAGGGCAAACCATGTTGTTCTGATGAGAATTTATGGCACTATAGGGATATATCCCTCCGTAAACCTCGTGTCTGAATGGGCCTTACAGTAAGGAATAGAATTCGACAAAAGACAGCAAACATACACTGCATTCTGCTTGATGACGATGTTTGAATGAATTCTGCGATCACAGCCAACTATAGCTGCACAAGTATCATCCGCAGACGATTCGACGGCGAGCACATTAAACGATCTCACAAATGGCCGGTGCAGACAACGACGAAGGGACCTGAGCATTTTCAAGATCCGGGCCGGAATCATTTCAGGGCTTGATATTGTTCTCATATGTGGTCATCGTCGCATCTCCATGGCCCACGGCGGTCTCATGAAGAGAGCCATCCGACAAGCAGGTCTTCCTCTCCAGAAGATGGAGAGCCGCGACGACGTACATCCAGCGACGCGACACCGCGCCCGACGCCCGCAACGACGCGATTCCTTAATATCTCTTCTGAACAGGATTCCATCCGCAATATCTTCCCATCAGCCATATATCCGGAGCGATCTGATAGCCTGGGCTCATCAAAGCGCCTCGGTTTCTTTGCTGATAAATTGACTTCTTCGTTGTCGGGCACAGCAAAAGACTCGAACACACCCACCAGGAATACCCTACTACCAGGCCAGCTTTCCCTCTCTCATTCAAAGGCAGAGTCTACCCAAAGCAACTCGTTGGCTCTCTCCCCAACTGGTATAACCACATCCACAATACCCACCAGTGCTCGATCTCATACTTCGCCCTCCAAGGTATCGTCGGCTTCCGGCGGTGTGTGGACGTTGCTAATCTCTAGTTTGCTAGTCCTCGTATGGTCGCACGTACGACCCAAAGGTAGTCCAACGCGAGATGCAGCGACTAGGAAACCTCGTTCCTTCTGCCTTGGCACCGCAACTTTCTTCTAACCCATCGATCTCTTCCCTCTCTTTACCCATTCAAGGAAATATCACCCAGATAATTGGCCCGTTGAATTCCGCTGACCCATGGGGTGCTTTACATGTCCACGTTTTACCCCTGTTCAATGGAGAACCTCTGAGGGTGCCAATGCAAGTCCTTCTGCTTATCCGCCGTTCTGAACGGTATTTGACTTTGTCATGCAGCGAGGATCTCAACGTGTTAGTCAAGCGTCACATTCAGGCAGTCGTATCTGCCGCGCCATCAAGGGCACTCGCCACGCTCGAGAATGACACTGCAGAGTTGATTGCCCAAGGTATGGTCACTGTGAACGCGAAGCTGAAAGGAGTAGAAGACGAAAAATTGGTCGCCCGAGTTGTCGAGGTTTGGGGTTTCTTTTGGGACCAAGTTCTTACGTACTTGGAAGGCGTATGCGATAAGTCAATTTATTGTGTCGAACATTGCTTATAAGTGTATTCAGGTTTTGCTCCCTCTTCAAACAGATCCACTACTCTCTTCCTTATACCGTACCCCAAAGCCCCAGAGAGCAGCTTCGCCTAGTAGTCAGGACTTACCAGTGTCATCGTCGTCCACCTCAACTTCAACACATCACATTGACGTTAGGACTGTAGCTCTAAGGTCTTTCCGTGATAGAGTCATCCTCCCCCCTTTCCAGCGACTTTACACCCGCCTTTCCAAACACAACCGACAGGATGGTTTTCAAGATGCACATAACTATCAGCAACCTCGGTTGAAACAGATGTGCGTTCCTCTCGAATTAACAAAGCAGAATGCTCAAATATGGATTTTGTACAGGCTTCTTGTCTTGTCAGCGCAGAGCAACTATCTCCCGGCGAAATTCTCATTGACTACTCCATCCCCTCAGCCAACTGCTGGAGAAACTGCTATGCGGGATTTACTCAGGCTGGTTAACAACTTTAGACCGCAAACAACAGACCTCAGGAGTTCAAAAATAAAGAGCACTTTGGCGAGGACATTCCCCGCCGGTGGAATGCCTCGAGATCGGAGGGGAAGAGTTGGTTCCAAGGGCAGAAACATACCTGACTTTGTTGGAGCGGGATTGGAAGATGAAGGTTTTGGAGATGATACACCACGTATTGGCGCCCAGAGTTATGTTCTACAGTTTGAACGAGAAAGAGAGAGGGAGTTTTTGGAATCGTTACGGTGAGCTTTTACTTTCAACAACAACTGGTGCTCGTTGACAAGCCATCACAGGAGTCCGGCTCTTGAACAACCACCTACAAGTCATGACTCTGGCGGTTGGGGACTTGGAGCAGGTCAAATCGAGAATCGAGCAGACGATGAAGAAGATGAACCCTCAGATTGGGAACAAGCGCATGTAAGAATATTCGCTGAATCTACCGGAAATTAATTTGATCCAAACTACAGACTAATCCTGGGGAACAGCGACGATGGCCCACGTAGTACTAGTCTTTGTGTATGTAGCAATCTTCTGTAAAATATCATCGCAAGGCATGAGGAATGTCAAATTATCTCAGTCCGGGCGTTTCAAGTCTTCCAAACGCTCAAGAACACCATTGACACGTTTTTCAAGACCGGACACGTTATTCTTTACCACCTCGCGATTCTCATCCAAGCTCTTCTCCACCGTCGTCAAAGCGACCTCTAATTCCAGCAGGCTGTTGTGCATCTTTCTCTGTTCTTCTTCCAAGTCTTCCAAGTTACCTTGGAATTGAGTGGCAGATGAATGAAGCGCAGACAACGTGCGTAATCGGGTCAGTATATGGGGTATATGGGGAATGAGGGGTCCCAGCCTCGACAGAAGAGGGAGTAGTTGTTCATGCAGCGGAGGTACTTGTGATGGTCCGTTTCCTTGTGACGGAGAAGGCTGGCGACGGGTTGCTTGGTGTTGGGCAGCAGTTGCTCGGTCGAGGTCCGACAGCAAGATTTTGAGACGGCGAGATATGGAGTCGATATGCCGTGGTTGTGTCAAGATTGTTAATTGATTATTGAGACGCGTTATTAGTGGGAGAAGAGGCGCGGGGAGGGGGGAGGTCTAAGAATACAAGAAAATTTAGTGAAGTCCACTAAAATATACCGAAATGATACGAACCTCGTCTAGTGTTGTGCTTGATGACCCAACAATGCGTTCCAACTCGCCAACACGCTGGTCAACCTCGACTATGACCTGCATTTCTGACTTTGCGGTTATATCTTGTTCGGACAATAAGGTCTTGGATTCCACTGGAAGTGGGTCCTTGGCAATAGTCGAATCATCGAGAACAGCATTGACCAATCGAGCTCTCCCTTCTTTTCCTTTCTTAATTTTGTCCAATCGAGACCTGACGTCGACGAGACCTCTGATAAGTTCTCCTGGATCAACTTGCTCCTCTTCGCGCTCTTTTTGAATGAGGGGATTAGCTGGGTCGGCTAATTCACTCTCGAGAGATAATAGTTCGTGTTGGAGCGCCCGTAGCCGCTGAGAGAGAGATACCGGACGCGATCCGCCTGTCACATTAGGCGGGGAGGAAAGATCAGGGGAAGGAGGATAGGCATATTGTGTCTTTGCACGTACTATATGCCATCAGCAACGAAAAGGCCTGAAGGAAAGGGATACATACGTCTTCTCTTTTCTGCTCTCTCGAATTTCTTGGATGCTTCTTCTGAAGCAATGAGATTGCTAGCGTCCAATTCTTCTGTATTGCTGGGCTCAGGTCTTTGCTTGATAGCACGAGATGGTGGCGCCTCGTCGTCGCTCGAGTCTGCATTCTGCAGTAGTTTGAGACGAACAGCAAGGGGAAGTTGTCAACAAAAACGTACCACCGCACTTGTAAGGTGAAATGTATCTTCCGTTTCGTAGACATCAGGTGCAGTATCCTAGAGAATGGTTTCAGATCAGTTATACAAACAGGTTCAACACGACTCACGATGTCGGGCAAGTTTGCATACTTGCTACTGCTCATGTTGCAGAGAAAAAGGGTGGTGGGAAACTCAAAAAAAAGCGTCACCTGAGCGATTCGAACACTCGCGGTCAAAGACCAACCGCTGAGCTACAAGGTAGCAGGCGATCCCGTTAACCACTCCGGCAAAGTGACATTCGATATTTGGGCCATTTTGGCATTGTTGTACTTATGCAGTCACGCCTGCTGCTTTGCTTTGCTTGAATGTCCAAGCATGAGGAAAAGCACCATCTCCTGCCACCCGAAGCGTGGGCCGTACACGCTTGTTATCCATGGAGGAGCAGGAGCGATAAGCAAAGAACGTTCCACCCCTGAGCAGCGTGCAGCATACACAGACGCTCTTTCACAAGCACTTCTCGCAGTCAGTTTCTAGATTTTGTTCATTTGTGGAAATATGCTATATACAGCTCACAGGGCTACCAGGTCCTCCACGGTAATGGCGATGCTATGGATGCTGTGACCGCTGCAGTTACTGTCATGGAGGGTTCGATGGTTTGGCTGCTTCACTGATGGACGCCTGAACTCTGCCCTTAGACACCCCTCTGTTCAATGCTGGTAAAGGTGCAGTGTTTAATGTTGCCGGGAAAGTAAGTTGACACTACATCGTAGGATACTACTTATGGTTGTCTTGTAGAACGAACTTGAGGCATCTATCATGCTATCAAAACCACCTCTATCTCACCCAGAAATCCCAAAATCACGTCGTGGAATCAGCCTTGCCCTCCTGACGCGAACAAGGAACCCATCTCGGTTTGTTCGCGCACTATACCTTCATCCATCGGTTGCTCCCCACGTTTTTCTGTCCGGAGCCACTGCCGAGTCCATAGGAGAGTCACTCGGCGAGATCCTGGTAGACCCTTCGTATTTCTTTACAGAGGAGAGATGGAGAGAGCATCAGCGAGGCCTGGGACTCCCTGAAGAGCCCTCACCAGATGAAGTCCGTCAGCATCCGCACTTCACGCCCACATCTTCTCCATATCCAACTGGCACCGTTGGGGCTGTTGCACTTGATCAAGATGGTTGTATAGCTGTCCTTACCTCAACCGGTGGTCGCACCAATAAGTTGGTAGGACGAATTGGAGATACACCACATATGGGTGCAGGATTCTGGGCCGAGGAATGGAAAGCTAAGACTCGGATCCTGGATCGCATTTGGAAGAAGCTTGTGAAGCGAAAACAAGAAACTTACGCCGTCGGAATATCCGGTACGGGAGATGGTGATGTGATACTTGTGCTATCCCTCAATTTATAAAATGGATCCGCTTACCTGGAGTCGCAGTATTTTATCAGACAGTCAACCGCTATTACTATCGCACATCGCATTCGGTACAAGGGGGAGTCTTTAAATAAAGCGGCTACAGCTACCGTACAAGAACTTCTTGAACTCGGGGGAATTGGTGGGGTCATTGCTCTCGACAACAAGGGAAACGGTAGGCAAAGTGATATGCTGCAATAATGGAGATTGACATTGTACTCAGTGTCCATGCCCTTGAACTGCCCTGGAATGTACCGAGGCGTAATAAGAGAGGACGGCATTCCAAAAACGGCAATTTTCCATGAGGAAGTTGACGTTGTACCTTGTTTTAGATAAAGAAATCAGATTTGGAACAAGATGCCTTTGTCGGTCATGAGTCCGGGTGTTAAGTGCTATTTCCGTGTATCCTAATATGGATGTCTCTTTCAGTTCCTAAGATGAGTAAAGAGTTCCATGGCAGCCACAGGATCATTATTAAATGACAGCAGTGAGGTTGTGTTCGCCCCTACTGCTTTCCTTCGCCTAAGGGCTTACTCTCCCTCCTACAACTCTTTTATCGAATCTGTCCTTAACTTGAGGTACCAATAAGAGGCCAACATGTCTCCCACCAATACCTTCTTTTCCGTTATGTCTGCCCTTTCTCTCCCTCTGGTTTGCATGCCTCTACCATGGCATCTGGAAGGTACCCTATGATTGTCGAAATCGAATATAATATATTCACGCTGCCATTCTTGTTAGCTTGGAATACAGGGACCTGTCTATTTATGATGTGGACCGCTGTTGGACTATTAGTTAGTTGTATCGACTCAATCGTATGGAGGCACGACGCATTAGTCCGTGCGACGGTTTGGTGTGATATCAGTTAGTACATTTTAAACCTCTTTTACTTCTCCACTAATCTTCTTTCTTCTCAGCAACCAAATTGACCATTGGTTGGTCTGTCGGACTCCCGGCTGCTTCGCTATGCATCAACCGTCGCCTATACATTATCTCATCAATCAGGTCCCTTACTATGACGAAAGCTGAAGTAGGTTGAACCCTATCGCACATCATATCACTTGTTCACTTTTCTTTAGAAAGTCAGGGCTGTCCTGATCGACTTGGCGATTTGCCTTCTCCTTCCTTTGTTGGTGATGGCTCTTCGTAAGTCCTGAAAACCTTTCAACCCAAAAGCTATATAAACCTCTTTTTACAGATTTTATCGTTCAAGGACATAGATTCAACATTTACGAAGAACTAGGATGCTTGCCAACCTCATCTTCCACCTGGGTTACCTTTGTAATCGTCTTCTTGCCTCCCTTTGTTCTTCTGTTAATTTCATCAACCTATTCCGGTGAGCTTTGAAATTTTTCCTCCTTCAAGCATAATATTGATGACCCTCGACAGTCAGGAGTCTGCTGCAGTTACGCAAGTGCCAGAAAGAACTCAGTGAAGTTCTCTCCTCAAGCTCGACGCTTACCACGAGCCGTTTCTTCCGCCTTATGGCACTCGCCAGCGTTGAAATACTCATTGACCTCCCTTTCCAACTCGCATTGATCATTCTCAACAAGGATAATTTCCATCGATGGATCTCGTGGGAAGAGACTCACTTTAGTAAATATTCTTGGGAAACATTCGACTGTAATCGATCTAATCTTTTTCGCAGACTTTGGACGTATTCCCCAGGTACCATCTGCCTTTTGGAAGGCAAATCCGGCCGCTCGGCATAGTATGGAATTTGCACGCTGGATGCTTGTTGTCTGTGCTCTAATCTTCTTCTTGTTCTTCGGTTTTGCGGAGGAGGCACGGAAACATTACAAGGGGGCTGTAGACTCAATCTCCAAACGTGTTGGTATCTCGCCCTCCAACACCTTTACACCTGGTCACAAATTCGGTTCTGTCACTTCTTCTGTTGGGTATGTGATTGACTTAAAGTCTTTCCGTAAACTGCTTGCTGACATTAAATTCAGCCAATTCAAAGTCAAGGCTGGGAAGGGGCTCAACGGGCCAGTCATTATATCCAAAGAAGTTTTCGAAAAGCGCGATTCATCCATCTCCTTCACGTCGATAGGTGATACTGAAATTGGCACTCTGCGTACAACATCCCGTAGCATCACCCCCTCCAAGAATTCGGTGGTCGACGTTCCCAAAACACCAACGTCACCGTCATTCCGATTTTCTGTACCTTCAGCGGCTGGTCCTGAATCCTTCTTGGAATTTTCATGTAGTAATCGTGAAATTGCGCCAATTGCTGCTCCAAGTCACAGAGTTTAAGATTTCTCATTTTTTCTTGCTTCATGACTGTATTTATACCCAAATCTGTAGCCATAGCCGTATGTAGCCTTTTTAACGACTTTAGAATATTTCCTCACAATAATCACATTCGTTTTGGTAGATACATAATGAAATTACATACAAATCAATCGCCAATCATTCAAGGTGTTTTCAGCACATTCTTCAAGCGTTGCTTTAGTGGGTTGTCTGGAATATTGTCATTGATGAGTATAGGTTCTGGAGGCTGGTGTGCTGTAGCTTCTGAGGTGGGTAGAACAGGTGGAAGAGCCAACTCGTTTTTTTCTATGCCAATATCGCCTGGTGTGGTAGGTTCAACCATTTCAAATACTATCGCAATCCTCGTCCACCTGCGATACCTCGTATACTAAAGAACAAGAAAAGGTTCACATACGATATGCAAGCGGTGGTGCTGTCAACACTTACTTTTCCCATCCCACCTTTGTTACTCTGATTCTCCCACATATTGTCTGTATACACCCAACCATCTGAATCAGTCAATACCTCCTCGTCTGGCTCAGGCACATCTTCTGAAACACGATCATCCGCGGCCGCGGTCTTATTAGAATCTGACTGGCTGCCGTTCCGTAAACGTCCAGCTGCCTTGAGCAGGAGACTGTTATTCTGGTTGTCATCTTTGAGAGTAGGAAGAGGTCGTTCTACCCTGCTGACCGTATCACGTTCTTTATGAATGATAACTCGCCATTCAGGTTCTTCCCATCGCCACGTAGCTGTTCGCTTGAGTCTCCCACCCTTCCCGTCCGGAAGGTAGACAGTAGTGCTTTCAGGCAGGGTGAAGGAATTAGGAGGCGACATGGGTTGCTGAGTAGCCGAACACCACGACGGTCTTTCGGCTGGTAAAAGAGCCGCTGTCCAATCCAAGCCCATCCACCAACGTTGGTTTTCGTGTATTGTAAAAAGGAACCGGACAGACTGAATAGCTTCTGAAGAGGGCACTGTCGGTTTTGGAGACATCATCAGAGGGGGCAGCGGTTGGCCGGTGAGAAAAGCCCACGTTTTATACACGGTCCACCTGAACCAGGCACTGCGCCATAATGTGGCACGAATTAGGACAGCCCAAGGAGCGCGCCATGTGAGCAAAATTGTACCAGCAATGGCAATAACCACACGGAAGGAAACGAAAAAGGAGAACAACAGATACGGAATGGACAGGATAACCGCAGCCCGGAATGTTTTCGATAATTCAAGTGACGGTGCAGGAATTGAGTTGGGAAGAGAAGATTGAATGACTGTCAAGTCAGTTACGACTGTTTGCAGTGTGGTCTCGGTTACTGGAGGCCTTTCTTGTCGTGGTTTGCAACGCCATCGCCAAATGGCTAGTAGACCAGATATAAATAACGGAAGAAATCTCCTATTACGACAGAAACATGAGAGAAGATCAACAGAATGGATGTATCACACACCGCAGAGTCGTATCGAGCAACAGGCAGGATGCCCACCATGCAGCAACCACCAACCAGCTTGACTGCCAGGTTCGACCTGACCATGTGAGTATCTCAATGGTGTGTCTAACAACGGATATGCATGGTGCGAGCTGCAACAATGCGACCGTCAGCGTTGGCGGCACAGAATTAAGGAAATCGATTAAGGGTGTGGTGTCTGGCATTGGAAGACAAACTGCGGATCACATGCACAATGACCTCCGCACCGAACAAGCAACATCAAGCACTCCTCCGGCGTCTTTCCGCAGCGTCCTCGCTCGTCTTTGGTTTCGTCCTCGTCGCCAGCAGCCGTTTACCGCTATTTGACCTTTCGCCCACCCTCGTACCCGACGCACTCTCCCCACTGCTACGATGGGACGTCTTCCACTTCCTCCACATTTCCAGGGATGGTTATGTGTACGAACACGAATGGGCATTTCTACCAGCTGCCCCCTGGATAATTCGGCATTCCCTTGCATTTCTCGAATGGTTGACATGTAGTATTACCGTGTCCCATCTTATACTTGCCATTGGTGTGTCCGTATTGGCGTCCGAAACGGTGCAAACCCTGTATCTGCTTTCACTTCATCACTTCAAGTCCCCACATATGGCTTTACTTGCGTCAGTGTTGGCCATATTACCTTCCAGTCCAGCAACACTTTTGTTTGTTCCCTATAATGAGCCATTTTTCACATATCTGTCGTACAGAGGTGACCTGCTCCTACAATACAATTTATTCCCTCATTAACACATCTTCAGGACTGTTGGCTTGTGCACACCATCATTGGACTCTGGCTTCTCTTTTATTTGCACTCGCTAACACCTTCCGATCAAATGGAATTCTCCTAAGTGGCTTTATTATCTGGGGACTGATTGTTGAGCCATTCCTCCATCATCAAAAGGTCAGTTAGATGCCCATTTGATTGCCCACGCCTTTGTCTCATTATTGCTAGACCAAGATCAGCTCCCTCATTAAATGCGTACTCCTCGTGGCGCTTGTAATTTCACCATTCGTCGCATATCAATTTGCTGCCTATCTCACTTTCTGCTCGGACGTTTCCTCTACCGACGTCAACTGGTGCGCCAAGTTCCCTCCCTCCATCTATACCCACGTCCAGTCAACCTACTGGAACGCCGGGTTGCTACGTTATTGGACCCTGTCTCAAATCCCGAATTTGCTGATCGCCGCCCCACCGATTATCGTGATCCTCACTTTTGCATTTGAGCACCTCTCATCCGTCCTATCAGAATCGATGCGCAAAACGATGCAACCTGGTTTTGGTTCTAGTCTATCTCTGACCCCACATGCGATTCATGCGGTCGTCTTTACTTTCATTTTGCTTTTCGCATCTCATACCCAGATCATTCTTCGTTTGGCAGCTTCGATGCCCTTTACATATTGGGCTGCTGCCTGGATTTATCTGAAATACCCTACCTATGGTACGGCGTGGGTAACATGGAGTGTACTTTGGGGACTCATTTCAGTCATCTTATGGGGTACCTTCCTTCCACCAGCATAGTACCTTCGGCAAGTCATGTGACTTTAGCAGACGCGACGCGCCTGAAAACACATTTATACTCTATTATGCTGAAACAAAAATATTTTTGCCCAGGATCGTTGGACTGCATAGCCTAATGGGAATTAGAATATAAAGACAATTATCACTAATAAACATTTACATAACATACCAAAATTAAGGCCTTTTGTCCACAGTTGAAAGGACAAATTCCCAACCTTCCGAATCAGTGATTGCAAGCGTCTTGCCTAATTCATCAAAGCGATCCCACCACCATTTGTCCATGACATCAAATCCCTTTTCTGTTCCTGGAGCTGTTATGCGAGAATGCCAGGGTTTATCTGGAAAGATGTAATGAAGACAGCGGATCTCATCGTCGCACCACAAGGAAGGATGGGAGTTGCGGAGCGATCGTAAAGCATTGTAATACCAAGATAAGGGTTTCCAATTTCCCTTGAAATACTCAGAAAGCAAGTCTTGATCAGGAAATTTCCATTCCGTGACCCGTGGGCTGGTTTCGAGGTATTTTACGAGACCTTCTGCCAACGTTTCCGAGGGGGTCAGAACGACTGTCCCGGAATTAAGCAGGCCGTAGGGACGAGGTGAATTTCCCTTAATTGGTGGGGGAGGACAAGTGGGATGGCCTACAACAGTGTGGGCACAATTATCAGGTCGCCTGCAATAATTTGAATCAAAATTGAGAGATTCCATAAGTTATTAAAAAAGAAAACAACAGACCAGTCAATTGGGTAGTGTACTAGCCCTCGAGGATTGCATGCGCAGACGTGCGCAGCGGCAATTTGGTCATTTGGTAGATCAAGGGTCATCAACTCGTCCATATTTCTCAACACCACCATGTCACTGTCCAAGAGGACTACGCGCTAGTGGGTGGCAATGAGAACATTTTAAGGATACCATACGGTGCAACAACCTTGAATTCTTGGAGTTCAAAAGCCCTCAATTTTGTCCAAGTATCTGCGAACCGGGAGTCGTGGTCTGCAAGGGTATGTTGGACGGGAGGGTAGAGTGATGCCACCTCCCTTGTGCGAATCGCGCAGTTTCGAAGCAATCCCCTTGCCTCCTCTGGCAATGAAGGCGTGACCATCACGACCAGAGGATAACCCGCATCGACCTGACGCAGACTGTGGTTAAGGACGAGGACACCAGCAAGATACGAGGATTTTGTGAGGAGAGTGACATATGCGCAACCAGGGTCCATGATTTATTGGGGCGCTTGGGACGACACATTTTGTAGGTGTGTGTTAAGACCCATCTGATATGTACAAACCTGGTGTTTCAGCGTGGCTGTGGGTGGCAAGTGATCTCGCCGGAAATCTAGCTTCCATTAAGAACAAACAACTTCGGCTTCAACTGTTGTCCATCCGAGTCCGTCCCCATCGCTCACTTATACTTTGCGAAATTTCCTATTAAGGGTTGAAATACCTTCGGTGTTACAAGAAATTGCCGACCGGAGAAGGGCTGCTTACTCAAATGCATAAGAATCTCCAACCTTATTAATATCCCCAACAAAATTTTAGGCGCTCGTAGTCAGGACAGGAGCGCTGGAAACTGCGGAGAACAAACCTGTACAATGTTGAATGCAGTCATCTTGCTTAATTCAACATTAGTATCATTGAACGCTGAACTGTCATGGACAGTTGCTCTGTGATCCCCCCTGAAAACCGAATATATGATGTTTCAAGTATCCTTCCTGGAAACGAATAGGTGCGACATTTGCTGACGGTATGGGAGATCTAGACAATCTCGTGGTAAGATTTTAGCAAAGAATCTTTACGAGAGGGTAACTAACTCTGCTGTCGCTTTAGGAGACTCCGGTGATGCATGATGGAGGCATCTGGGAAGTGAAACTGGTCTCCCAATCTAATCCTCTTCGAAACGTCTTTTTTTGGATTACGGCCACCCGGCTAAAAAATCAGGGAATAGAATGTAAGTACGGGGTAAGTTCAAGTTGCTGTTGCCGTCCACTGGTGAAGTTTCAGGATAGAATAGTGAAACTAATCGCAAGGTTACACTGTAATATTGTTGATGAAGTTGCATTTGACGAAAATTGATCATGTAGTGGCTCCAGGGAATCTGTAGGGGATTCCCTTCTAAAAATTTGCCCTGGAGTGCGACTATAAACTCTGTTGTGTTGGTGCTGCTCGTGGTGCTTTTCCCCTCATTTGTGGTCTACGAGAGGAAATTTCTGAGCCAGACTGTGATCATGGCGCGATGAACTGTAGGATTAAATGTTTACAATTACAATTCTTGTTCCTTCTGTGAATTATTTCCTCTGTTTTCGTGAGTGTTGTCGTCTATCCCAGTTGTGTTGGTGCCACTGCTGTCGGTTGACTCGCGCCTCTTGTTAGGCATCGGGGCACCTCGACTTCGAGTCGATCTCCTTTTCTCAGCCATTTCATCCACAACCATCTCAACATTTGGCACACTGTCAAGCACCGTTTCCTCTTCCCCTCCGTTCTGGCCTCGCGGTATCCGTGTTCTTTTCGCAGGGTAACTTGCATCTCCGTCTTCCCCGTCTTTCCGTTTCCGTTTATTCAATCCCCCACTTCGCCGTTTCCTAGGACTTGCCCTTTCGCGTGCGGCCACACCTGCAGCTGCACCCATGTCCGGTCTGACGCTAGTACTATCCACATCTTCGTCAGCCATTTTCCCGTTCTTCGTCCGGCGACCGTGTCTCTCCTCCAGTTCGTCAGGTATGGCCAGTACAGGCAGGCCATATAGCGTAGGATCAAGTGGCGGAAGCGACATCGCCAATTTTCCAAGTGGGTGGAATAGTGGAAGCGGAGGCGACTGTGGACATCTGCACCGTATTGAAAACCTCGTTTGCACACCGCTTTCCTTCGATTTGTTTCCCTTCGTTGCTTTGCATCTAGATGAGGATGATGATGCCGACGATTCAAATACCCGGGGTATAAATATCTGATCATCTGCAGTGGGCGATTTGTAGGTTCTTAAAGGCTTTCTGCGCGACCGTGGTCCATTATCCAATGTCATGGTCTAGGAAGTGAGACTGCGTATCTTTCTAAATGAGACATTCAACTCTCATCAACGGTAGAACACATACGGATTTTTTATTCTTGTATTCTTGTATACTTTCTGATGAGGTAGCACTCAGCACTAACGAACGCAGCATGCCATGAATGTCAACGCACCTGCGGTATTATATCCCCGAGAATCTTTCAACACCTTTATGACTGTCCCAGGTTATAGTTTTACGGGAGAAAATCCAATCACGACCACGAAGGACGACTGTTTGAAAAACGCGTTCAAACTGGCAGAGGGGCGTAGGTAAAAAAAAAACCCGTATTGGCTTGTCTGCGGTCAAAGTTGGATGCTGGAGGGTCGCAAAATTATTATCGCAACCAAAATTCTTGCTCAGAAAATTGTAAATGGCGCGATGCAGATGAAAAGACACAAGTTAACGGAATAAAAGAGACTGCGATGTATCATTGAATGGCCCGACATCCGACTGCCACAAGTTCGCACGCTTGATTGAGCGAGAAGTTTATGTAAAGAACCAATCCAAACCAAACTTTTCTTAAATGAAACAGAACTTCTAGTTCGCCGATCAATGGAATTGGGAGTACAGTGGCAGAGTTGTGCTAAAAGGAGACCTGTTGAAGCACCCTTCTCGAATCGCAGCCAGGTCTGCACAACGGATTGAAAAAGGATTCGGAATTTGGATGGATTGATCATTGATGACCACAAGGAAGTGGCACGGAATCTCTGTTTCCGTCATATGTTGGTAATTAACCGAACCCTAAAACTATTGAAAACAAGTATGGCATGGTCTTAGGAATGGAAGACAAAAAGATATGCATTCCTGAGTACTACTCGAGGTAACTCGAGGATTCCGAGTCCTATCTTGGATAGATACCGGAACAGAACGAAAGATAAAATATTTTTTGAAGTTGTCCAGATCCCGCCAAGAGAAAATTAGGGCCAATAAGATCCAAATCTCGGAAAGCGGGCACTCTTGGAGGTGAGATGTTGAGCTCGGTAATCGGGATGAAATAGATATGGGTGATAAGGCGTAGTCTCCCAACTTGAAAGAACCATTCAGTTGCCACTGGGGATGAAGGTGTCAGGTGGGGCGGCCATACCGTTGCAATAGCCTTTCTGGGTGACTGATATATGTGGATATGGTAGAAAAATTCAACATTGCCGATGCTCACCTATATATCTTCCATTTTGACAGCGTCACAGTGCACCATTTTGCAGAGACAATTGGAGGCATATTCCCAAGATATTCTGAGTAGATGGACGATCCGAAGTGGAATTTTTTGGTTCTGGATATTCTAGGTCGGTGAATATGGGAACGACGAAACCTCAAAGAAACCAGGAAATCAAATCAGAGACCTGTTCAGGTGTCACGAAGGGCAAAGTCCGAGAATCGAAGACCTTTATTCCAGTGCCAAAGTTCGAAGCTACAGCAATCAGCGGTGCAGAAGAGTTGTGACGAAGTGACTGCCGGTGTCTGAGTCCGCTCATCTACACCCACAATCCAGTTTTCTTACAGCCCAGGACTTTTTCTTTCCAAAGACGCGCGCTCTGTGAGCTTTGAGTTGAAACTCTCCATGTCCTTCTTTAAATTGGAGAATTTAATGCGGATATGTTGTCTCATAGCACCTCTCCTGTCTCGAGCTTTCTGGCATCCTTCAACCACAACCCTCTAGGCTCTGAGTCATATAGCAGTTCAAGTTGGTGAGGTATTCTGCAGTCGAACGATACTGAGCCCAGCTACACACTACGGGTTCCAAACGACCTCGTGGCATCAATAGTGAGTAACAGAGATGTTCTCAACCCCGAATTCTTGTTCAAAAGTGTCGCCGATAGGAGATAATACACGAGCTCCAGGGAGATCCTGAAGCCATCATCGAATTGGTGCAAGCTTCCTGCATTTTTTAGAGAGAATACCCAGGTGTCGAAAGACGTGTAGGTGAGTAGCCACCCTCTCCCTTTATTGCTCCTCTCCACCGGCCATTGAGGATTGTTATTATGACATATAAGATATCGAGACTGTCGTGCCGAGGCCAGTCAAAGTCTTCTGATACAGGCGGTCTAGGTGGCAGACAGGTGCTCCGCTTCTTCTAGCGGCGGCCCCCTTCATAGAAGCACTGGGCAGTTGATCCAATGGTGAACAATCGGCGTAAAGGTATGAGCGCAGCACTTGCATAATTTCGTGCAGGCTGAGCTCATAGAATGGCACTTCATTCCATATGTCAGTGTCAGAGCTGCCATATGAAAAACTGTCGAACCTTTCAACAATAAGGTCGGATGAAAAACAAATTTAGCCGAAGGACTCTGCGTGAAGACCCAGGCTGGAGATGGCCGTGGCGCCACCATCTTAGGCCTCTTTCTGGATGAATGTGCAGAAGCGGTGCGTATTCCTGTGTTGAAAAAATCATGTCCTGTCAAAGGGAGACAGACGATGAAGTACTGATATCCCTTTGCGTCTACATTGCTGAATCCTCCAGCGCATCGGCGTTTAGGTTAGCTCCACCAGATAATATCTTGGCTGCTAAGGCACTTGATACTGTGGTATTAATGGCGGGCAGGTTGTTACAATGACACTAATACTGGTTTTGATTAGAGGTATCCAATTTCACAGAAATACGACTTTGCTGCCCCGGGCTACCTTTTTTGGCTGTGCAAGGAACACTTTGCTCAAATGTTGTCCGGCTACCCTTTCTCGGCCTTTGGTACTTGAAACAACTTAAATTTCTGATTTATCAAAAGTTCCGGGTAGGGAGAGTGGACACACCGATTCCGAGGTTCCACATTGGCACTGAAGGGTATTCATCCCGTGATTTCACAGCATCTCCACCCTCCTTTCTTCACCCCTCCATCATACTCTACCATTGATCTCCGCTCACTGCGTTTGACCCATCACAAATTCGTTCCATATTCTCTCCTTCAATGGCCATTATTATGCCTTCCTCTTCGCCCGTCCCAGCCTTCGACATCGAACTCGAGACTTACAACAAAGATGAAGGCGGTATTCACCCTTCGAATATTAATCAGAAACCTCTGACGGTCGTGAGTGGTAAAGTGCGCGATCTTCGGTAGCCATTTTTACGACTACCAACCCGTTTCATCGTCTAGGACGCCTTTTATCACCGCGCAAGCAATTCATTTGCGACCGATCTTGAGGTACTTTTCTCTCTTTATCGTGCTCTGCCTTTATTGGTGACACCACTACTTGTTAGGCAGGCGAGACAGCCAGATTGGATGCTCAGCAGAAAGGGAATAATAATAACGGTGGATTGGTAAACCCCTCTTGTCTATCTGCACATAAGTGTTGACATTATTTCAAGCCGACCATTCTCTCCAAGCTTGGAGAGTTCCTCTTGTTATATTTTCGCCGTGTTGGGCGTCTTGCATGTCCTGGCTGTGCCTGCAACCCCGCTGAATGAAGGAATCTGGACCTTCCGACGTTTTCCATTTCACCTTCCATCGACTTTCCTTTTAATGTACATTACGGTTGAGATTTTTCCGCAAGATTTATGAAGGCAATGACCTACGATATCATCTGGACACTTACCTACTACTTTCCTTTTTCAAAGGCGTTTCCGTTTTTCGTCGAGCCTACGCCCAAGCCCCATCATTTCTCCCCTTTCGTTTTGAACGCTACATTGCTCGCTTATGCCTTCTCCTTTAACGTCTTTGCGCCGTATCCCCACTTTTTCGTTTCCTGCTGCTCTTCCTCGCTGTCACGTCTCTTTGCTTTGCTCAGCTCCTTTCCCGTTCTATCTCTCTTTTGCTTGACAAGTCCATTGCCTTTCTCTGTTCCTTGTGACTCAATGGCTTCTTTTCTGCTCCTCCTTGTACCAATGTTTTCCCTCGCTGTCATACTTACTTTCTCTTGATCAGCTCCTCCCTCTACCTCTATCCATCCTCTTTGCTTGATCAGTCCTTTGCCTATGGCTTTCTCTGTTCCTTGTAACTCGATAGCTTCCTTTCTGCTCGTCCTCGTACCAACGTTTTCCCTTGCTGTCATACTTTCTTTCTCTTGATCAGCTCCTTCCTCTACCTCTATTCATCCATTTGCTTGTTCGGTCCCTTCCTCTATCTCACTTTTGTCTCTTTTCTCAATCAGCGTTTTTCTCGTGACTTCCTCTTTCCTCTTTTCCTCCTTTCATTCTTTTTGGTCGTTTAGTACTTTTCTCTACCGAGCAGCTCCTTTCCCGTGGTTTCCTCTTTTCAACCCCTCCACATACCCCTCTTTCGCCCGTTTTGGTTGATCAGCTCCCGGCCCATGACCCCTTCCAACGTTTACCCTCGCCGGCCCCGCTAATGGTTGGCACCTTACTCTCGTATATCAAATGTTATAATCCCCTGTTTGGTATATTGACCACCCAGTTAGATCCCCCATCCTAGCCTTACGTCTCTTCTGATACACGAACTTATACGCCGTTCCATTTATCACAATTTGACTACTCCATCGACACTCCTTTTGCAATCACCTATCCCCATACTATCGGGTAGCTTTCTTTTGACGCTAGCCATATATCCACAACTATAATGTGTATCTACTATCTTGGAACCGATTAGGTTTCTAGAATTTAGATAATCGCTGGACAATGTGAAATGATTCTGGCAATAAATAACTCCGTAGTGAACGAATGGCACGAAGATGTTTATGCAAAATCCAAGCGTTAAAGGTCAATAAAAAAGATGAAAGAGGGATACTCCAGCTTATAATAAGCCTATGGAATAATGGAATGTTTATTTTAGTTGGCGGTTGATTACCGGAACACCAATCGCGACCTTCTCCGCTCCACAACTCATCGTGAAGGCCTCGCATTTGAAATTTCTCAGCTTCTTGGGAAGAAGGGATTTATTCCACATGCGAAAATAGTATTATTAAACTTGAAAGCTACTGGGGGAAAAAAAGCCAGGGAGACGTCATGGTGGCTTTCGGACTCCTATCGTGGTACCACATAAATGTCAGCTTTTCCAACTAGGCCAATCTAAAATTCAGGGGTATACTCAATCTACCAGGTGAGCACACACATTTCTTTGCACATGCATCCGAACAGGTCACTTTCTAAGTGTAGAGGGGTTCTGTGCATCTGGATCTTGCTGTTTTGCTCGCAACCTGAGGCACGAGGCCGCAGGCTTCAGCGAAATACCTCCATGGGAATTTGGAATCTTCTTCACCCTGTTCTTACAATTGTGAGATCCTTGACAGGTTCAGGTTAGCCGCCCCGAACTAGTATGGTCAGGAGTTTCCAACTCGCAAGGCCTTGTCCCTTGGTGCCTACGCTTCTGGTGGGAGACAATGTCACAACTCAGTGTGCTGTGCACAATGCGCAAATGGATTCTACGCCTAGCTGGCCATTATTTTTGGGGACACCAACGCTGGATGAGATTGCAGAGATGGAACGGGGTACACGACATTTCCTGCATTCCAAATTCAAATACAGGAGGAACAATTCCAGATGGTTTTGCTCAACTCTGACATCTGATGTCACACCACATATGTCACATCACAAATCAAAACTTCAACTTTGAACTTGTGAGAGAATGGACCGCGAAGTACGTCAATTTGTGGGCGGATGTGTCTCACCGTTTCTGAAGATCCTACCAATTGGGAGAACTCGGACAAGCCCGCCACCATTGGCGTGTAGCGTTAAAATTCACAATCCAAGGCAATGACTGTTAACCCCATACAAAACTACTCCATTCACTTATCTAGATCGCCTCGTTGCGGATGGTATGCGTCGAAAGTCATCCAAGGAGACGGAAGTTGGTTCTCGCGGGTTTATGGAGTATCTGGGAGAACGAAGTCAATGGTATAGCTGAATCTTTCCCTCTGCTGAGTAGGAGTGACCGCGACGCGAACCACCTCGCTCATCGTCCAGTCCGCCGTCTGCTCGCCACTTTCCAGATGGTTTTGGGGTCAACTTGGAAATATCCGGCCCTTGAGATGCTTAAAGGGATTAAACCTCGTACGGAGTATGCGAATCTAATAAGGTGTTTTGCTTTGGATGACCTGCAAATCTCCTTAAGGACAATCGGATCTTCCGCGTCCCCGGAAGGCATCAAGTTGGGTACACTAGGATGTTTTTCGGCAATTTGCCCAATTCGCCAGATATTCTCTGAGAGATCCCGCCACATTCCGACATTTGCTGATATAACACCCCTCAGCCCTCGATTTCACCCCTCCACCTCCCTTTTTTTCCCTACAAATTCCACTGTTCTCCTTTCCTGTTGCCCCTGCATTCAATGGCAAGCATCCAAATACCTATTGCGGTCCACGAGTCAGTTGTGGCCGTTGGGACCCTTCGCGGCCCTGCTCCTGTTGTTTTTTCTTGGCTACCATCTTCGCGTCCATTGCGCCTTGTCGTGCGTTTCACTTCCATCTTGCTCTGGTCACTACCCTGAAAATGTTCTCAGAATACCGATGATAATCGTCTTGTAGCACCCTTCGCTTATGTTGCTCCCGAAGTATGATCCTTTCTCTGTCACCTTTGCGAACGCACAACTTACAATTATACTTTAGCCGTATCAAATCGGGCCCTATTCCGCAGGAAATGAGCTCACATCCTATGAAAATATTTTCATGGTACGTGAACCAATCATTCTATTGATACGTCTGGTGCTCAACTTGTTTTAGCAATTTTTTTTCAGATTATTGTCGAAGCTAAAACATTGTATTGCTCGGTTGGGCCGAAGCAACTTTACGTGCTGCAATTGCCTTTAGTGCTCTACGTTTCCCTACATACAATCACAACATTGGACTCGACGCTTTCTCGCTCTCACTTGAAATTGGAACTCGTGCTCTCATTAATCCTAATGGCACTGCGGCTTATAGAATTTCGTATCCTCTCCGCTTATTTTATGTCATAAACGATTTTATCTCCAACTTGTCATCTTGATTCTTACTTATCAACGTCTGCAATGTTATTAGATTTACACATTTAGAAACGAGCCATTGATGAAACAGGAGCAGCATTGTTATTGGCAGAAGTAACTATTGATCCCCTTCGTCGTGGATCAAATATAAATAAAAAATTAAAATAAGCGAGGCTATTCATGAGAATAAGGAGAATTGTAAGGGCAGAGTTGATAGTCACCGTGTCACGGTACATGAATCATGATCGTGATATATCCTTTTAGCGCTTTGCTGGCAAATGGGGATCGAGAAAGAGGCTGCAAGCGCTGGTGGTGGTGCTGCATCTACTCTGGTCTCAAGTTGCTGACTTGACATCGACGGTTGCAAGGCACGGGAACACAATGGGATACGCACGACTACATCAAATCCATTGTTCTATAGTGTTGATTAATTATTGATTCACGTACTGACAGCAACTGGCTGCCAGACATCGGAATAGCAAGGTTCGGGGTAAGCAATGAATTAATGAAGTATAGCAGCCCCAGCGACAAAGTTTGAACTGCCAGTGAATCTAAATTAGCTCTCGTCCAATTAACCAAAAGGCTGTGTTTCGAAACAAAGGATAATGCGCCTTGCGTAAAAAATCGATGTCATGCACATGGTTACGTGCCAGTAGAACATCGAAACTTGAGCCAAGAAATATATTTTCGAAACTGCAACCGAGCCGACCGTGACTGCCAGAAGTGTTGCTTCTCGTCACAATCAATTCGTAATTTGTCTTTCTCTGATTCAACTTGATGTTGTAGTGAACTTGATCCTAACTGGTTCAGCAATGCGACTGCGGGAACACGCTTTATTAATCGAACTCACACCGCACACGGCATTTCCAGGCGTGGCGCGTTTATGAGCCGTAATCAGTGCAGGTCAACGCACAATTTGCATGTCGGAATGAAGGGAGCACAAATATATTCCATGTTCCGAATCTATTGTCAGTGATGGAAGATTCGAAGTTTATCCTTCAATTTGCAGGCGTCGAGTGGACAGTTGTTGATATTGTTACGGCAGATCTAAGGCTACTAGGGCAGATTTATGAGTGCGTTTCCTTTGGTATTTCTTCTTCAACCTGAAGTAATTTCGCATCGAAGGCGGTCACAGAGTATTGTCATCCAAAAGTTACACAGTCGTCTAGCAAGGATCCAAGACTTGAATGGACATCATGATCTCCACATGGGTGCAACGCAGGCCTGTCTGAACGGGGCTCCTCATCGAGAGTACGAAACGTCCGTTTTTTCCCCTATTTTCCTTTATCGGAAACTGGTGAGTTCCGCTATGCCAACAGGATTTTCGTCTTGTCGAGATGCTGACAACTTCAATGATGGTATCAGTGGATATCGGTTCTAGCGTCGTCCGATCAAGAGGGCGGAGTAAAACATGAATCTCGTTCATCTACATGAGGAGCGACGGAGAGCAGGAAGAAGACCGGTGGTCAAACACGCATTCATTTGCTTTTGTGGTTCTCATCGAAAAGTCGAAGGGAGATAAGTATGTGGCGCGAAAGGAATTTCGCCAGCAATCTTTTTGAGGGCTCCCCGGATGCGTTCCCAGGTGTGGCATTTTTCCCAGAGCAAGAGAATTTGGGAAATCTCGATGGGGGACCGCGAGCTTTGACTTCGAAAATATTTAGGAAATTATCTCTCCCATTCCCAAGATCGCAACTGCGGGAAGTGGACGTAGAGCGACCGATCTTGTCGTAACTGAACGCTCAGGTAATCTGTATGTTGTCACCCACTGCAACAGTCAATAAACCTTTTATTTTTCAGATTACGGCAGAGAAGGTCATCTCTTCTTCGCGATCTCTCGTTGGCATGTGAACGATCTGGTACTCGCTAGCGGCCCAATAATTGCACGTCTTCGGAGGTATGCATGTGACTGACTTTCGTGTTGCTAGTTCGTGGTCAGAACACTCTCAGATCTGGCCAGCCCCATGACCAAACGACAAGCACAGTAAAATGGTGTCCTATCATCCCAATATGGTCTGCTTCGAGGTATAAAAACCCCCCATTCTTAGTTTGTCTCTCCCCATTATTTCGGACCTCTGCATCTTGAGATGGCCCCTACTACTCCACCCAAGAGTACGAGTCATGGATGTCCAGGTGTTGTCTCTGACTGCGCTGATCACAAGGCTCCCGGTCGTGTCAGCAAGTATCGAGTATGGGACCTATACACTCCAGTCTCCTTTGCTAATACCCGTATAGAACACGGATTTCAATCGCTTTCCGCCTGCTGGCCCTGCTGGCCGCGGCGGCGGCGGTCATCATGTGCGCGTATTTCTTGATCTTGGTCGTTATTTTTTATTTTGCTGAGCATCGAGTTGTACCTCTTGAATCCAGCGGCCTGATCAGGCTCAAGTTCACCCATTCCCCGCCAACCCTCAGCCAGAAGTCGTTGGCAAGAAAAATGTTTGTTTCTTTGTCTACGAATAGATTGTTTGCTAAACCACATTCTTTGGGCACAGGTTTTTTGGCTTTGGCGACTAATTGGACGCGTTACGTGTGCCGGATCTTCCGCTTGCCTCTAGTGACAGCACACCTGGACATTCAAATCACTATTTGTTCACGTTTCCCGAGTTCCTCTCCGATTTCTCGTCTTGTCGTGCATTTATTGATATTTCTAAAGATGTTGCTTATTTCTTGCTTATTTCGACAAAACCTTCTTCACAATTAGAAAATCTTGGTAGACATAGAGCTAAGTATTTAGGTTATGAATAATTTATCTTCGTAGATATGGTTTTTATGCGGCATCTGGATGCCACTCACAGCCCACTGGCATGTGTTGTGCCTATGAATAAATCAAAGCGGGAAGGTACTTTACCACCGTAGGCAGTGCAAAGGTGTACGCTGGACGCCTCCTCTGGCGCGGTTGAGTGGGCAGTGCCAACGCTAGCAAAAGAGTTTTAATTTGTTCCGTCCACGGTCCAGTGCACAGGTCTTCTGTACCAAAGAGCAGTTCCAGAGAATCGCTCTTTGGTGTACCCCTTTGTTCGATGTCAACTTTTGCAGCCACCAATTCCGCAAGTCACTTGTTTCAGGTGCTGATGTGGTGTGGAACGAACGACTACCCCTCTGCCCTGCGCCAATGAAGAGAAGGATGCTCTGCAGAAAGGCGAAGCGAGTAAGCAGTACGTTTCACGAACTCGCAAGCACCCGGGCGGGGGAATTGGAATGGAGACTTTGACATTCCTTCGGAATAGTCTTGAGCAAGTGATTACAAGGCTCAGCAAAGCAGCAAAGATCATGCAAGGTAATTGGGGCGGTAAAACGGCACTGGTCTCTCAATTTGGGATTGCAAACACGACGGTTGTGTTTGCAATGTGCGGCGATATGCACAGTTGAATATTAGGCATTAAATAGTTTTCAGGTCCTAGGCATTGGTTAATCCAAAGATCGTGAACAGAGCATTGTACCCACGTACTGCGGCAAGGTGTGGTGTTTTGAGCTATTCTCCAATGGTGAATGTTCTTGGAAAGCTTTGTCGAATGAAATAAGAACCACACCCAGCGACGATCCGACTGATTGCATGGTCTGCTTTAAATTTGTTTCGTAGAGTTGTGTTTGACTGACTCCTCCGTTTTGTTGGGCTGTGCAGCCTATTATTGCAACTGGAGGGGTCGCGTGGTCTTATGAAATCTCAAGTTGAATGCAAAAAGTCCAAGAATGACACACAAGTGACACCATCTCCCTCCGGTTTCATATATTGCAAGATAAGTTCGTTTCATTGGGGGTTCGCTTGGGGTTTGCACTGTAATTGCCTTTGAATTGTCAGAGCGGTTGAAGATTGTTTCTACTCGATTTTGCTGCCCTACGCATTGGCGGGAAAGCTGACAGTGGCACAGTGGGATGTAGTTTGGATGTCGTGTGATTCTGTCCAGGTGTTTCGGATGCAAGCGAAGTTCGATTTCATTGTCAATCCCTGTAGCGCTAATAAATTCCTGTCCTTAAAAAGTAAACGAGATATCCATGAATTGCTTCCTGCCCTTGCAGAAAGACTGGTCTGCTTGGCGAGCCATTCGGCTGTGCGCGAACAAAGTTGAAAGTGTGACTGTCCGGCGACCATTGGTCAGACGTTTTCCTTCCCCCACCACATCCCTTTTTTTCTGGCTCAGTATCTTTAAGTCGCAAACCATTTTATCCACTTACCATGTCATGTTATGGATGGCTCCCCTCGTTTTGTCGGAATAAGGGTGAGGTCCTTGATACTTCGACCAGTCGGCTAATTTCCGCAGACCGTGACATTGTCAAATAACGCTTGCTCTCCTTCAGAAAACCCTTCTTTCAGATGGACGACGGACGCACACTTTTAGGGGATATAGGAGAGGGATTTCTGGAGAAGAATCCGTGCACGTCGGGCAAGGGGTATTCCAACTTCGTCTTCGAGTGGATTGATTCCATATTCTGGGCTGAAAAACGTTGCAAGTGAGTACACTGATTTACACTCATGTTTTGGTGTGGTTCGAAATGTTGCAGAGCTTTCTTCCCTCGTGAACCGACAAGATCAGTCACCCCCGCAGACGGTATTTCACCGTGAACAGTTCAAATTTCCCTGGTTCATTGACGGCATCGGAATATTAGTTTCTCAGTCAGACCCATAAGATTATGTGCCAGTACAGGAGTATTCAGATTTCTGAACTGTCCAAAGTTATCCAGGTACGTCGCCTCGTATTGTCTCTTTGTTCTTCTGCTGCCTGGGTGTTCATTGAGACTTTTTTTGCTGCCATTGCTTGCTGGATTTTTAGGGTTATAATTGCTGCCAAAAGATCCGCAATTTGTGGGTCTTGATGCCTTGATCACTCTAGTTGGCTGGTCTTCTCCTTTGACGGCTCACACCAATGATGGGACACAAACAGGCCATACAATTATCTGCGCTACATGGTCATGAGCGCAGTTACAAGGGTCGATGGGTGTAGATGACTCACTAAATCCGAGTGTAGTCACAACTGTGACTGTGACAAATATCACAACTTGCGTTCGTCAATGGACAGCAAGTTGGATGTGTATCGGCGTTGGGGAATCATAATTTGTTAAAGGAGTGCAAATAAAGGAGCCCAAAGTTTTCTGTCTTGAAAAGCTGGACTTTGGAGAGGCATAGGCAACCCAATCCTCATGGCTCATACTAATGAGCAGAGATTCGTAGAAGGTCATCTTAGCCGCCATAGAAGTCGGATGTGCTGCTATCAGGGGGCGTTGCTTCATTCCTGATCCCTCTCGTCGCTCCTTGATCGTCCCGACCCCTGGTTGGTTCGTGCATTTCTTTTAGGGTGTCCAGCGGCGCCATTTTCTGAGGCGTCATAACAGAAGTCTGCGATAGGATTGACCACAAGAGTCTCTAACCTTTCGTGTTATGCATTCTCTGCTTTCTTTGGCCGCATTGCATGGGTCTCCTAATCTGAAGATTTTGTATGAATGGGACTGAGTCCTCTCCTAGGTTGACATCCAGTGTATGCCTGGGGTGTTACGCCGTAGAATAAGCAGCATGGGCTGTTGCGAGTCGACACCCTGGGATAGCGCTGGGCAGGAAAGGATGTGTACTGTCAGTGTCTGCTAGAAAGGCGGGTAACATGTGATGGCACCGGCGGGAAATCATCACTCATACTTTAGTTACAGGAGTTTGAAGTCCGGCCCTCAGGCTCCATAAAAGGCTCATGAAATTTGTCGACCACCTTTTTCACTCCATTACATCCCCCCATTCCCATATCTTAATTCACGCCGTTTTCTCTAATTCTTCCTATCAACATCGCGAGACCGTGACCACAAATGAAAAACCAAAATTCCTACTCTTGCGGGTCCTCGGAAAGTATGGAGGTTGTGGTCATTGGGAAACATGTACCTTACCCCTCGAGAGCAACCTCTGATATTTCGTGGTCGACATCGCCTTTTTTCCGCGTTTCGGTCAGCTCGTTTTTGTGATTTGCTTATTTTCGCTGTCCGACTGTTATTTAGAGCACTGCCAATTTTCGTGGTGCCACGTCGCTTGCGTACACAGAGGTCTTCGAAGTAAGGCTTCTCTAAGTCTTTCATCTCTACACGTAATCATGGGTGTTCTAGGTTGACCAGCATGGTTTCGTTCTTGAGGCAGTAGAAAACCAAGAAAAAAAGAACCCGTTTGCAGTAAGTCGTCCCCTGTTCGTGGGCTTCGCCTTTTGATGTTTCGTTATATTAGCGGCTTCTTTCAATCTTTCGCCTGAAATTAAGAGCGCTCGGAAAGCGCATAGGCGTCGTCAATTGTGCGCCAGCCTAAATTGTCTCGCTCTCAGAACAATTTTACCACTCATTTTCTTGGAGTCTTGGAACCATCTTGGCATTCATTCATTTCCTTCTTCGCATGTACCATATCATTCGTTACCAACTGTATATATTTACTTCCACCATGTCCATTGTCACATATACTAGATCTATTATACTTAAAATAACTTCTTGACCAAGTCCATTAGCTGACTTCGCTCAACTAGCCCCTTCGGTTAAGAGTGTAGTAAGATCCATCATGAAACGTTCGCAGATTGCGGAAAAGTAGAACTCATGTTCGGAATTATGAGGCACCACGAGATTGTGAGCGATTTCGTGTGCGAGGGAAAAGTACCTAAGGGATGCTTGTTGGCAAAATTTAATACATGACATAATGAAATAATTACCATGAAATGTATGCATCCTTTAAATTCCCTTTGGCCACTTTCTCGTCGTCTAACTTCAGGTCAGCTCAAGTTCCCTGACCAATACAACAATACTTACGCCATTGCTCGAAATACCGTAAATTAAGAAAGATACTTCCGTTACGATTGAAGGCAATGAGGTCCCCACTGAGATCGTAAAATATATGCAAGTTTGAGAGAGGTAGACGGAAAATCACAGCCAATGACCGCATGACATGAATAAATCGCGCAATTGATGCCTTCTTCGCTTGCATTACAGATTCTGCATCTTTTAGAGGTATTTCTAGAAAATAAAGTTAAATATGACATAAAACAGAGAGGGTTGAGTTGGGCTTACCATTTGAAAGATAAATCTTGACAGAACCCATTTCGGCTTACACAAGGAAGGTCCTCAGGCTATCTAAATGGAGCAACAAGTCAAATGCAACATACCGATGTTATGCAAGTTCTCCTTCCTCCCAGAAATATCACAGTAGCCGTCATCTACACTCTCCTTCACTCGCCGCATTCTCTCTCGATTCAGAAGAAGATTCCTGGATTCTTGTTTACATGAGTCAATTGCGAGTTCAATATTGCTTGCTAAGGACATCCGTTAAGTATGAAGATAGAAGTGACAGCACGGAAACTCACAAATATTGCTCAAAGGGGTCGTCGGTTGTGGACTTGTGCCCCTAGCTACAATATTTCCTGTAGATGGGAACCCGCCCGGCATGGCATCATTATCATCGTCCCTGACAGGTGGGCGTGGTTGTGACTGTTCAGCTCCTGACAAATATTGTTGATTCAGAACATATTCGTCCTTCGGTAGCTGCTCAGGTGATGGTTTCATAGGAGGTGATTGAGGGGGTGGTGGCGAAATCCTAGGTGCGACATTTACGGGTTGCTTCTCAGGTACACCAGGGGACCGGCCATGTTCATTCGGGACCAATCCTGTGCGGCGCTTGAGGCTCTGTAAATTGAGATGACGGTTAAAGATGCCAGACAGAGTTCCCGCCGCAGAGGTGGGGGTTTGCAGCCCGGACCCCATGCTTGGCTTCTCAGGCTCAGCAGTGGGAGGCAAGGCTGGCATCGCAGCCACTTGATTGGCCAGCGCCTTTTTTTTCTCTAGTCGTTCAGCGTCAGCGGCGAGTCGGGCTTCTTCCTGTTGGCGCAGGATTCGCTCCACTGGCAGGAAGAAGAATATCGTGAACAGGACAAACGAAGACATGAGAATTCATTACCATTGTATCCTCTCCGCTTCAGCGATCGCAAATCCGTCGAAAGGATCGTCATGAACAACAAGGCGTCATTGGTTTTCGGAGATTGGAAAAGCAGACGATTGAGGGATGTCGCTACTCTGGACTTGGGTCACGGACATCTGAATAGAAAAGAAAGAAAAATATACTCACTCGTACATGTCAGTCTGGGCATTTCCTGCAACCCAGAGCTGGATAGACCCAGATCCATGTCTCATGCTCACGGCCGATGCGTCTTGCTTCTTCGTGACTTTTACTTCTCCAAAATTCAAATTCTTTATTACGGTCAACTTTCCAAACGCTCTCACGACAAAATTATTTGCGGACGAAAGCCAAGAAAATGACACTTTAGTTGGCGTGTGTGTGTGTTCGTGGAGGAAGAGTGGTAGACGTTCTAAGATCAAACGTCTAGTTTCTTGTGCTATCTTGGAACTGACCAGCTCAGAAGATGTATGATGTTCTTCCCGAACAAGGCGACTGAGTCTTTGAGAGCCAAAGGAATTATAAAATCCTTCAAGAAATCAGCAAAGATTGGATGATTAATTATTTAACTATACCTTCCAGAATATCTTCCTGTGGTGCGGCAAACAGGGAGTCACCGAAAGCCTGATAAGCATTCGTATCGTCAGCAATGACGATCTCAGACGGTTTCTTGAGGTTGTATGTGATTTCCCATTCTTCTTCATCCCAGTCATCATTGGATTTGTTCAGCTTTCGTGGCTTGCGCTTCATCCCAAGGAAGATTGGGGACTTCCGCATTCTTAGAGTTGTTCCGTACGACAAATTTCTCTCATTCACGGCCAGATTGCGGAGCTCTGCCAAGAAGCTAAATAAATACGGTCACATTCTGGAAGGGAATTAAACTAAAGGAAGCTCACTTTATAGGTCCGCCAGATAGTTCGTAAAAATGACGAGGATCATCCAGTAGTGTCTTGGCAACTTCCTCAACACTTGGTTGATTTCTTGTTCCGCAGGCAGTGAGAAATGCGTTCGCAGTTGTCCCAAAGTCCACGAAGGTAAAAAGTTGAGAATGAAAAGATTCTTTGGATTCTCCGCGCAAGTAGCAGTGTGAAGGAGGCAGCCACCTCATCGGGGACCCATCCTTCCCTCTAGGAATTGGCACGAAAGGCGTGATTGATAAACGTTCAAAGTCAGAAGGCCCAAAGTCTTGGGAAATGCCATTATAATCAATTGAAAGAAAAATTCAAATTGAAGACACACCATTAACTCTAGAAGCAAATAGACAGAACCAATCTGTCCCTTCGGCCAGATTCCCTGGAGGGTTGTTTTGAAGGAGATGGACCAATTGTGCAGCAGTGGGGTGCTCTTTGATCTTTAACTTGACAGCGTAAGCTTGGTATTTTGGCTGAATAACAAGGAAACCCATTGAGGTCCAGGCTGGGTGCGAATAAACCTAGAGGATGATGAGGCCGAATAGAGTGTGATAATAGTTCGTGAGGACTCACATCCTTTATGCTGGCCAAGCATGATTCAGAACCTTTCAAAGCTGGAATAAACCTTTGGTCCTCCATGGGATCCAACGAGGAATACTCTGTTTCGACATGATCGATGAGGTATTGAAAGGCTACTTCACGAATCTAAAGACAGTATTCAGCATCAAGGTCTAGATTTGGAAATGGAACTTACTTTTTCATCACTACTGGCGCACAGCTCGATTAACTTTTTCAGCGGCGGATGTCGTTGCAAACCAATTCTATATAAGAATTTTGCTACAAATTGTCAGATCACTGTGAAGGTGATTGTTGGACAGAGCGGCACCTTCGTCGGATCTGTCCCGCCATTTGACATGGTTGCCCCAATCAAGGATGGGTAAACCGAGAGTACGAAATATATCGACAGGAGGATACAACTGTTGAGCCATATATCTCGGCTTCTTCACGAGTGATTCCTCAGGTTTCATTTCTCTCGGGAACGCCGACGTATTGCGCAGACGTTGGATTTCCTCTTCGTTGAGATCTTTAATTGAAACGAGATATTTGGTAAGATCCGTTACTGTCCATTCATTTGTCTTGATCATTCTGGAGGGTAGATTTTAGAACCGTAAGGAAATAGCCTAAAATAAGCGTACCTGTTGAAAATCAGTTGCAGATCCACATGTCTACGAACATCAAGATATTGCAGAAGCCTCTCAACATTGCCTCTGATAGGTAGATTAGATGGGAAGGCCACGACAGACAAATCTGGGAAGAAGTTAACGTTCGGAAAGTAGGATTCGGCAGGAATCTTCATTCCGTTGCTTGTTGGGATACAAGTCTTGTCCTGAAGTAAAACCTTGATCCTGGCCTTTGACCCCTCAGAAAGGTGATTCCAAGCCCTGGATATGACTCCAATGACTTTCTCGGACCATGAGGGTGAAAGACGGATATTGTACTCCGGGGGAATAGTGCTGCCCTCAGAATTACAGATATGGTCCAACCAGTGGTGAAGGTTGAACTCAGCCCAAGCGAAGTGAGCTGGAATTTCTTCGTATTTTAAACTTCTGCTGATTGCAATGGGTAACAGGGAATCGGGTAGGGGTCCGTCTACAGGTATCGAGCTTGCTGATTGAGACTTCGGATTGAAAAAATACTTGATTGAGTTCAGAGGGATGATCTTTCCACCTCCGGTTTGCTTGGTATCAATGGCGATGACAATTGCATCTAGGAACTGTTTGCGGATAGACGCGTAGTTGTCGCGGTCACTTGGCAGATCCCGACGACTCTCAGTTGTCCACCAGCTAAGGCAGGCAACGCATTCATCCAGAGTCAAAGGGCGAGACTGCAGCTCCTGGATGATATCCGAGAATTCAACATTACGTATCATCCCCGTATATTTGAGATATTTGATAATCGTCGGATCAGCCTCCAGGATCTCCTTTGGAAGCCAAGGTATGTTCTTCATGAAGCTTGCGAGGAGGGGGTCCGGCAATCGAATACCTTTAGCCATCCTTATGCCAATACTAGACAACATCAGAAAATTTGCGTTCGACGAGCAACTGAAGAATGCCTCTCGCAAATGTAAAGATACTTCTTTCGAAGGCTGGGAATCGTAAAAATCGAAGAATTTTAAGGCGTGGAGGACGCGGCCGACGAGCTTTGACTGAATTTCAGGACTAGGTGGGGTTGATAGTGAACGAGCAGCGTCCCATTCCAGCTGTACCATCTTCAATTCATAATCGTATGCTGCTCTTGCCAGATAGCCGCCAGTGTACAAGAGCTCTTTGTTCCATACTGGAGCCAAATTAGTCACGATGACGACTAGAGCAGTGACCAACTAAACTTACTTGCCACATATCGATCCCTTTTCAAATAAAATAAGTAATCACATTTCAGAGGCAAATTATTAATGCTGACATAAAATCGATGGACTCTCGTTCCACAGTTGGAATGAATCGAGCGGCGATGTGGCCTCCGATTCCTGTACTTTGGCTTGTACTGTGACCCTGCCAACATTTGTCAGAAGGATTCAATGAGATGGACAGTTCACTGTGCACTTACAATAAATACTTTGGCGTCACCAGATCTAAAGTTCGTGTCAGCGAGATTCAAGCCTATCGACGAAACCCATACTTTTGAAGGTCAGCTCGGAGCCCTTGGAATATGCTCCCTGTGGCTCCAACTTGAGCGTCTTCCTTCAGGCTTGTATCATACTCATCCTTCGACGTCTAATAAGAACAATATATGTTTTTTAAAGTCGTTTCCCATTGCCAACAAGACGTACATATATCAACTCAAACTTCATCTTTGACGGCGGGTTCTTCTTTGTTGAGCGTACTAACTCTGCGGTCATCTTTTTATCGAGATTTACTTGAACAGTAGCCGAAAAAATGGACAAAGATACACCGGTTTGAGTGATTTCATGGGGATCAATCGGACTTTCGGCTTCAGACACGGGCAAGATTGGCGCACGGGATGCACTATTGCCGCTCTTTGCAAAGGATGAGTATAGAGACGAAAAGAACCCCGTTGTCGGAATCGATTTAGTTATCTTCGATATTGACTGTTTTCTCGTCCCAGACGTGTAAATCCATCTCATCGCCTCTGATTGAATGAAAACAGCTACGAGAAAAAGTCAACCTCCCATTGTTAATCAGGCGCAACAAACACGCACGTCTCGATTCAATAGCGGTGACCGTCATCATTTTCTCGGGTGATCGGCTGCTGTAACTCTTCGGTAGTGATATTTCCTGTGGCAAACCAGAAACCTTGTTTAACTTGACGAGGCGCTTATCATCAAAGTACACGGTAACCTCTGAGAGATGTCTCATAAACGTGATAGAAGATGCCAAAAAGCGAGTGAGGTCAAAAGCAGAAGGCATGGGACTGGGATCTCGGAGAGCCATGGAGAATGAGGTCCATACTTTGGATTGTTGATCTCCGTTAGTGTGCGAAAGAGTGCCTCTCCTAGCGAAAAGCTATTATTTTAATAAGAATCAATGATAGCTCGTGTGAGGGGGAGTGGCGCCCACTTGGTCCTTTTTGTCTTTCCAATAGAAACCCATCCATTTGTCTGAGAAAAACATGAGCAAAGACCTACCTGACCGTAATATTAAACTTGCCTCCTGAACTCACGAATGGTTCTTCTGTGATTGAGAACAAGCTATAAAACCCTGGCAGCGAAATGTTGAATGAGACGAAAAAGATTGAATTTGCGTAAGTGACTAACCGACACCGAAAGCTCCAATCTTTTCTTCATCGGGATTACCCTCCGCTATTCCGGGGATTATGAGTAATTATCATCGGGGACAACTCTTCCAACTAACCTATCTTCTTAAGCCTATTCCAGTCTTCATCACGAAAAGCAATACCGTCATTCTTAAAGGTCCATTGATGCACCTTTACAAGACTTTTAGCTGTGCACTCAGGAGAGTGAATATTCTCACTATTGTCGTCGTTAAATTGGGCAGCGATAGTGCTGAAGGCGAGTGTGTCCTTTCTAGACTGGTGCCGCTCCTGTCTAGGTGTCCCTCCGTCTCGAAACGAATTTCTACAGCCTTGGACTGAGCATCATCAGAGTTTTGCAAGAGCTCCCGAAACACCGTAAATTCGCCAGAGTACCGAGCAAGAACTTTATCTATTAGCGCTCTCTGGTTCACTTCTACTGTTTCATCATGTCCCGATTCCCACTGAGCGCTAGATGAGCCTGACGAAATAGGAAAAGGAAGGCTGACTTACCAAAGTTGCCTTAGAAAGTACCATCAATGGATAGAGATAGTCCTGTAAGCCGAAGTCGCGATGAGGGAAGCAGGACGCGTAATTATGCGACTGCCCGCAGCCAGTTCAAGAGAGTCAAGTGCAGTAAATTGTTACGTAATATGAAGCACGGCACGTGTTATTGTCAGTAATCCGAGTCAGTACCGTGACAACTGTACAAGCTAAGTTCAAGTTGTTATCGAGAGCATGTTCGATCCCTTGTTCTGTGAACCAAACCAACTGGCTCTTAGGTTCAAGCTTCAAGGTTAGAACCCAGATTAGGTGGGGGCACAATTGTGGGATTCGCAAATCTAACACCCTCGACGCGATATGCTTTGTTTTGTCGTATCTTGACATTTTGACGCGTACCGTTCAGTTTCCACCAATCATTTAACAGGCATGGTCATAAGGCATCACCAAAGCAAGTGCAAGCGTTTTTGACAACTCAGATTGCCCACCGTTAATTGCGAAATTACATTCAGTTAACCTGGTGAGTCCCTCTTTGTTCTTCGACTGCCACATACTGACCCAGATCAAAGTAACCTCTGAATGGTCACAGCATTTAGACACTTTCAATCTGTTCGACTAAGAAAGAAAAGCGCATGCAAGAACTCCAGATCATTGCTTGACTGAGGATTAGCTCAACAGCAAAAACAAGAAGTCAGTAACAGGAAACTTGGCCGAACGCTTCGCATAAGATGATCAGGGAAAGAGATTGCAGAAAAGGAAACCTAAATGAGCTGCTAAAGTGAATGGAAGTCATTGCGTTGCAGAAGGGCTGAGTCGCGGAGTTGAGTAAAAGAGGCAAGTCCAAGAAATATTTGGTACGAAGTGGGCAAGTTGGGTAAAGGCCAATGAGGTCATTTACCGTGACCCAGGTCCGATCCCTACTGATAAGGCCTATCACCCTAACATTCAACTTTGTTTCGTCAGCCATGTCCAGCTACACAATCCAGAGCCTGGAAACACACCGTTTCTTATTCACTGACGGACATGAACAGAGTGGCAGCAAAGTCCAAATGGTCCCCAACCTCAGAAATGATCTCAATAAAATCGTGAAAACTGTGATTTCACCCTTTCTCAATAATGCTCATCACTCGCATTGTTATAGGTCATCAGCGCAAGTCGTCCACTTGAAGGTGACGATCTAATCTGCTCTGTATTAGGCAAGGCCGGATTATATGTCTCCTTCGCATCGGTAGAGTCAAAATTCCCATTTTCTGCTCAATTAATTGAAACATGTATTTTAGGAAGTCGCTGGCGAGTGCCTCATATGGAGCGAAAACGAGTTCCTTTGGGAGATGAAGTTTGCAGGGGGCAAATCTGAGTAAGTTGCACTCGTTGATGTGTTTAATCAGTGATAAATTGATCTTGCGACAGGTTCTGTGTTCCCAGTAAAGACCTCTATTGGTTCACTGACAAGGAAATAGAAAGCAATGTAAGTAAATTATGTGTAAAAGACAGTAATACTGATTACAATTGGCAAAGTTAATCATACAATCCCGTCTTCAAGCAACAGCAAATGATACTTTATTCCGTGTTGTCACCGACTAAGGCAGTATACAATGATCAATTGGTTAAGAATACAATTGAACGTTAGATTGTTCCATACTTTCAAGTTCAAAGTTCTGACAATGTTGACCATTTCGATTTTTCAATATTTGTAGTCATTTTCCATTGATACTAAACTCCAGAGAGGAAGATATAATAGCGTGCAAAAAAAGCAAGAAATGTGAATATCATTCAATGATGCTAAGAGAGATATGGAGTGGCAGGATGGTTACGAAAGCATAAAGAGGGACATTGTCTCGAGAATCATCTGGTCCGAAAGTAACCTATGATGTATCCTCGTCGATACTGGTGGAGCTTGGATGCGGTGTGGATTCGGATTGATGAAAAATATAAATAAATTAGAAGAATGTATGTACGAAGTTTCCTTTTTGTCCAATGCGAGATACGTGAATGATGGTATGCGGGAGAGACAAGAGCGCAAATTTGGGGGCAACGACTGGCCAGGACTGGATGATTATTGTTATCGCTCTACGGAGGTGCAGTAATAAAAGGCAAATCCATCCGCAGTAGTCATCCAGGGAAAAGGAGATCTGGATGTGATGCAGAAAATATTTTGCAACAGCGATTGCAGCTTCATGTTGACAAGTTTTCCTTGTGAACCGACACACTAAAACCGAGAGGAAGGATCCAAAGGTCCAAGAGGTCCATATGCCGGTGGTGTTGCTTTCGTTGTCAATTGTTTGGTTGGAAGGAAAGGGCGTGAATATCCAGATTCACTCGGGGGCGAGGAAGGGGGGAACAGAGGGTTATATGTCGGTGGATTGGCGCCACCAGGAGACGTAGACCGCGTCAATGGGGAGTACCCATTCCCATGGACGTCCGTAAGCTGAGGTGATGACCCGTCCGTTAGCTGATACCTCGCGATGTACGTCGAGGCGCGTGGTGACGAAGCTGACATTCTGTCGCGGTCCCGAGAATCAAATCCAGTTTCCAGCATGGCTTCGAGCTCGGCAGTCCCCACTGTCTCAGCATGTGCAAGCTCATCACCTTTTGGTACTATAAGGCCAACAGGGGGTGGAGGATATTGCGTACTATGCTCATTATAAGCACCGATTTGTGTCCCCCAGTGATCGTCATCGGAGGAGGCAACCGATTGGCTATCTGACCAATCGAGTTGAGATCGATCAGGGGCGAACAGAAACTCTCGATCCCCCTGGATGAATCCCCCATGAACCCTTTCCATTTCTCTTCGGCGGCGCTCTTCACGTTTCAGTTTTCGTAGTCTCGAACGTTCCCAGTCTTCCCATCTCCGCATCGGGACAGCAGGTAGGTTGGATTTTCCACCACCATGTCCGTGACCATCGCCTTTACTTTCTCCTTCAACCTTTCTGTAAGTGGAAAAAAATTAGCTCTGAAGGACAATAAAGGATCAAAACGCACCTAGTTTCTCCCCAGGAGAAATCGTCAAAATGCCAAAAGGCATAAACCGGCAAAACAAAATTCCATATGGGCAGGGCAACAAGATAAATCATCATCCAGAACACATAAACCACCTTGCGTGTCGTGATCAAGATCAAGATGGCTGGCAGACCCAATACAGCACCAAGCAGCATCAGGGGAATAGCCTCTTCGAAGGTATTAGGCGGATTAATTGCCATTCCAACGGCCAGAGCATATGTAAGGGTGATTGCGATAGGAAGAACCACGGTGCCAATTAGATCCATGAAGACGACGAATTGCATGCTGAAACAAAAAGTACCACAAAGATTTCGTACGAGAACGAGTTCCATAAGGTTGTGGATGGTCGAATTGATCCATCGTCGCCGTTGAGAGAGAAGAACTTTGAAGGTGTCTGGCACAATTGTTCGGCACCTTGCCTGTGGTAAGAACATCATCTTCCTGTTTGGGAATGTTCGGAGCAATATCGTCGTAAGGAACCGATCTTCACCCAAAAGGAGCAGGTTTTTCTGATGGAGAGTCGTCACTTGACTCTGACTGTACTCCTTGACGATCTCAGGCTTTATGATCAATGGAATCCAGTCGTCATTCGTCGTTTTCCGCGCTTTGAGTCGGAACATGGAGAAACAACCTGGGAGACAGGAAACACCACCAAAGACCGACTCAAAGGCTTTGGCAAGGTGATGTGAAATGAAATATTCGAAGACTTGAATGGACGTCACCCATGATTGGCGTTTGTTGGCTATCCGAGTTTCACCGCAAACCCCCATTATCAATTGGTCGTGATGCATGCAGTTGACGAGGTGCTTGAGGGAAGAAGGGAAGACTTTTGTATCGGCGTCGACCTGGACAACAATTTGAATTAGAGTTGACTGTAAGGGGTGATTACGTACCATGAGGCAGACCTCAAAGAAATCCGGGGTGACACCCATGAGAACATGAATCTTACGGAAGAGGTCAAAATCCAGAGGGCTCATGCGGTCATTATAGGTGACACGAGAGAAAAAGTTCATCAAAATAAGTTGGCTGTCTCGTTTTCCGCGATTTCCCGGCTTATTGTCAGTCTTAGATTCGGCTTCTGTCCCACATTTGACGATGATAACCGTTGGGGTGCGACGGCCAGCCACAGCTGAAGGGTGTGAGTCAAGTGAAGACCTAAAATGTAAATAAACTTACTGTAGTGACCAGCATATACTATGGCTCTATTTTGACCTTTCGCCCCGGACCCAACGGCGGTATAATTCATAGGAATAGGATTCCCAAACCTGGGATCAGCATCGAGGAGCGCCACGCAGATGTCAGGAGTACTCCGCTTTTCACCAGCACCAGTGATCATCCCATCAGCAACAATGAAGAGAAGCTTCCTCGCATCAGAGTAATCCGTCATAGAAATAGAATCGAGAGTCGTCCGCAATGATTCCTCACCCTCGGAATAACACGTCACCAAACAGACAGCGAAAAGTTCTGCACCTATTTGTGCGAGACTCATGACTGGTGGGTTGACCAGGGTATGGCTGGATGACGAAGGAATCGATCTAGGAGCCTTTGCATTTTGTTGTTTGTTGAGCTTTTTCGGTTGCGCGGCCCATGGTGCGGTTCCCATCTTATTGTCAACTGAAACATTTGCACCTTCTGGCATGACGACTGGGCTGATAGCTGAGCGATTGAGAGCTTGGCTGCTAGGAGGACCGGCCAAACGCTTGGACAGGAACCAGTTGAACACACAAGCCATGGCGAAGCGAACCAATACGAGGCCGAGAATGACAATCAGACCAGTGTAGAGGAGGAGACTTGAAGCGAAGCAACCAGGGGTGACTTTGTCAATGTTTCCAGCACGGTAGCGCTGCCGTAGACAAGGGATGGTGGACACGAGGTCTTGGCGGTTAAGGAAAAGGCGTGAAGCGTCTTTGCCACTGCCTGATTGCGAACGGTCGAGCATGGTACGAATGGCTTTGTCGACACTATCCCCGGGAATCGGATTTGGATGAACTTTAATGTATGGGCTGAGATTGAGAACCGAGCCGTCGAGAACGATGTAGTTTGGCATTTCTGCTATTTGGGTCCAGGAGTAGCCGGCTAGAAACTGTGTATGGACGAGATTGAGATTTCTGTAGGTGGAAGAAGCGTTGAGAGGACCAAGGAGGCAAGGGGTCAAGGTTGAACAGGGAGGGTCTCTTGCGATCCGGGAGTTGAGATTTCGACAAGCAGGAAACATGGATGCATCTCGTTGAAAAAGGGGAGTTATATCTGACCCGGAAACGGCCAATAGAGTGTCGAAATTAACATCTGTGGTTGACTTGACGTTTGTTGCATTGTAAATTTCGCCTAGAACCGAGAGGGTTCCCGGAGAGGTGCCAACACGAAGAAAAACACTGCCCAGGCCATCTGTCTGCGGACAGAGGACCTTTTGGAAGCCAACTGTGACGAAACCGACGAGGGTGCACATTATGGCAATGATGACACATAAAGTGATCTTTTCCCGCCAAGCCTGTTGGACGGCCTTGTCCTTGAGACCACCGAGTGAACTCAGGAGGAAGTTCGGGGCCCAGAAAGTGACGATGCGGCAGAACCAACGCCAGGCAGTGGAGCCATTGTATTCGCCTGGAGAGGGTTTTGCGTCTGAGGCAGTGGGGGAGGGGAGAGATGGGGGGTTGATAAGTGGTACTGGGGCAACACCTCTTTCTGGCTTGGTGAGGGTCTTGGCTCTGCGGCTGGGGGTGCCTGTGGACTGGGGGGGATGAGGACGGGAGGTAGTGGGAATTGGTACATCTGTAAAGTCATAGTTAGACTGGAAACGAAGGGCCATAAGGGAATGTCGGTGAAGCCAGGGCTGGTCGTAGTGAAACGAAGAATGAGCTGTTGCCGGTCACACCCGTTGCCGTCACGCTGAGCATGTCACCCCCTGTACACCAGCTCGAAATCCTGCGTCTCGCGTCCAGCTACCACTCCAGCGAATACAACAGGGCGAGGTTTGGCAGGGATGGTTCTCCCGTTAAATACTTCCCGTTATCCCTCAATCTGCCAGACAAATTCCGCGTTCTGCGCGCAAGACAGTTGTGTTCCGCAGAGCGCCAATCCTGGTGGCCAGCGTCCCCAGCGCCCAGTCTCGAGCACGATCTCATGTCTGCACTGTCGTCTTCGCTCCCAGCAGCAGTCTGCGATCACCCTTTGAAATCCACCGTCAAGACCTCTTCATCCCACCCAATCAAGTATTAATCGCTATCTGCTCTCTAAACATAATCGTAATCCTTTTTACAGTATTTCGTGTGTTATTCCCCCAGAATTAAAGGCTATTATTGCATCGCACGCTCTTCTCGCTCCTATTGGCGCACCTACAGTTCTCGAAATTCCCAAAAAGTTCACCCTCTTCTACACTTCTCCGCGGCCTGACCTCATCCACATCGAACAGCTTTCCTCCTTGAGTATATTCCAAACACGAACAGACCTCGCAAACGCAATATCAGCCGCCGTCGCCTCTGGTATTCGGTCCCTGCCTCATGACTCGGAATGCAGTATTTCATCCTTGTCAGCAACTACCTGTAGTACCATCGGCAATCTCTACTTATCCTCTTGTCCAGGGAAAAAGGGTCCGTTCTTTCCTATTTCCCATTGACATAATTCACGCCATCATGCGTGTAGTGAGACTGGACGGACCTGTCAACGGTCGCTCTGGCGTCTGCAGGGATCTCAATGTAGACATTGCAAGAATGGGGCATCTCGGCGTATCCTGTATAATCTGGCAAGTATAGTAATACCTATGCTATGCCCTATACTCATGCACCAATTAGCTGTCTTGACGACGACGAACTCGAATTCCTAGGTGCTCCTTGGAAAGAATACGAACAGTGCGCAAAACAGATCGGGATTGACGTCCTTCGGTATGCTCCAACAATTAATTTAAAACAAACAAACTTCCTGATACAACGAGACAGCCTCCCAACTCCCGAGGGCTTACCACCAGCTACGTCAGCATCTCAACTCGACGGCTACATCGTCGACATCATAAAACGCTACTCCCTCCGTGGCCAGTCTATTCTCGTCCATTGTCGTGGTGGTGTCGGTCGTGCAGGAGTCTTCGCATGTTGCTGGATGATCAGACTTGGACTTTGTGGCTGGCCTGAGGAAGTGGAGCGTTACTCGGATTCGACAGATAACAAAGGAGACACAGCTGTCAAAGTGACAATAAAGAATGATCAAAGGAAAGAACAACATTCGAGCACGATTGATTTCGTAAAGTCTGTTATTGCACTTGTCAGGCGGAGGAGGAGTATGAAGGCTATTGAGACGTATGAACAGGTCGAGTTCTTGGTGGAATACGTGGAACATTTAAGGAATTTATTTAACGACATACCCTTTACGAAATTTGATGAAATTCATGTGGACTGCAAATACCTTATTTCATAATTACCCTGGAACTAACTACATACCAAATGTCTTTCTTGTAATAAGTAAGTACATACAACTTGTAATCGTCTAGTTTTTTTCCCATCACTTTTGGATGCCTTCACGGCAGCTATATTTTTTGACGTGAACTGAGGCCTTTGCGTCGCTTGCCTACCAATCGTTCCGGAGCTGCCTGCAGCTTAGTAGTGCCCTGCAAATGTTTTGCAGTCGGAATGGTATCCCAGCCGTTTGGAGAAGAAGAAAGCTCGCCAGGACGAGAGCATTTTCCAAGAGTATTGGGGCCCCTTTTGAGTTCGTCAATCAATATTGGATCCTGGAGCGCTTGCTTAAAAATTTCGATGATTTTTTCGGGTTTGGCCTGACTTCGTATGCCATCCTCGCCGCGAGGCAGCGTCGTTGGGGTTATTTGTGGATGCAATGCATGCCAGAAGGCTATGAGATGTGGCTGCAGTGGTTGGAAATAAGACGAAATGTGTCCTCCAGGCATTTCAAAAAATCCGGCCAGCTGGCCATATTTCAGATGTCTGAGAGCAAGAAAATTTGTCTGCCAAAGCCAAAGCTTCATGGGAGATTGATGAACCTTCTGGCTTGAATTTCCAAACAGGGGAGGGTCAGATAAATCACAAAGGGGACCACGGAGGTGTGTGCAGATGAAGAGAAGGACATAAAAAAAAGGATTCCAGATCGTGGGCAACACGATGAGGGTTACCAAACAAAAGCAACTCAATTGCGATGAAAGGTGGTGTGCCCTGTAATATTTTCTTAATAAGTGATGAAGTGATGAAGATGGATCAAGTAAAATAATCTTACCGTCCGAAGAACTGAACCTCTGTGATCGTCTTCTCCCTCGCTTTGAACGGATGGACGAGGGACCCTTACATATGAATCTTCACCGATCACTTGGTCGCCTGTGCCAGGCCCTTCTTCCGTATGTTGGAATCGAGTCGCGTAATCGAAGTCAATGAGCAACCCCTCTCAACACTTGTACTGCTCCCTCAGTTGCTTAATTGTGGAGAGACCAAAGCCCTCTTCGATCTCTGCCCGATAGTCCAGGATCTCGAAGAAGAATGAAATGTCCCTATGAAGTCTCTGGTTCTTCATGATAGCTACGGAAAAGATAGCAGGTAAGACAGCAGCCGGGGAAGAGATCCTAGAATCGCGTACCAATGACCACGTCCACGTCCATAAAAGCGAGCATTAATTCCCAGAGGCAATGAAAATCGGCGATATGAAAATCACAGATCGAAAAAGGGATGTGTTTGTGAGAGTGCAATGCTCGATTACTTCTGGGCAGAACGGGAGATGAAGTCCTGTGGAATTTGCACCAAAAAAGCCTTTGTCGCTCGGCCGACCAATGTCTGGGCTTCGAAGACGGCGTTGAGGACAGTATAGATACATAGTGTCGCCAACTGATATTTTATTGAAACGGCACTTATCACCTTTTTCCATTGCCACTAAAGGGGGGGACTGGAGTAGCCTTCGGTGGAATTGCCAAAGGGAGGATGGATCCGGGCGCGTCGGGAAATACCATGGTTATGGGAAGAACTGACTCCATCTTCGTGACAAGTCATCTGCAGAAA
>Ga0307517_10000241_pt1 | contig 93328 bp, 89 predicted proteins | sample 23_EM_MG_FD_194515 | JGI IMG/M metagenome (GOLD analysis project Ga0307517, IMG submission 194515) | Populus trichocarpa ectomycorrhiza microbial communities from riparian zone in the Pacific Northwest, United States - 23_EM | ecosystem: Host-associated > Plants > Roots > Unclassified | place...
TTCCTCTTTCCCACCAAAAATGCCTAAATTCAAACGATTATACCTCATCATACAGCTGCTCCAGAAACCTAAAAAAACCTCTACATTGTTGAGAGAGATAAAGAGAATAATGTAGAGGTTTTTTTGACTCACCTGGGTGACTTGTTCTGGTGGTATAATCGTTTGAAAATAGCTAGATTCCTAGTGCAGGTCTTGATCCGCACGAACCATATCCCCTGCACAACACCCTCGAAACCTTCCCTCCGCCAAAAAAAAAAAAAGCTTATCCAAACAACATTTGACCTCACCTCACCTCCGAAAAAAAAAACCCTCCTCCCCTCCCCTCCTCTCCCAATCCAATCCAATCCAATCAATCCAATCCAATCCAATCCAATCCAATCCAATCCAATCCAATCTAGCCCAATCCACCACCACCACCACCACCCCACAAACAAACCCAATGGCGAAATCTGCCCGCGCAAGTCCGCCTCCCCTCGATAGTGAGAAAACAAAAAGGGAAACTGACACAAGACAGGCCGCACAAAATCCAACAACGCCCGCCTCCGCACGACCCTCTTCGCACCGGCAGATGCGGCGCGCACGCAGCGGCTCTCGGAGCGGTTACTAGCGGCCGCGAAAGCTCGGGAAGGGGCCAAGATGCAGGTTGAAGGGGAGGGGCAAGGCAATGACGATGGTGTGTTTCCTCCGCTTGGTGTATGTCTGCTGTATCCTAACGGGGTGGTGGGGTAGTTGCGCAGGAGGAGGGGGAAGGGGAGCGGATGGAGCTCGAGGGGGAAGAAGATAAGGAGAAGAGTGCGGGGTCCTTGAAGAAAATAAAGAAGGCCCCCGCAGCGAGGATTAAGAGGCGGCAGGCTTCGAAGCATGCAGTCGTTTTCCCAAGTTTGAGGAAGGGGAGGGGGAAGAAGGGGGGGAGGATTAGTAAGAAGTGAATTGTGGGTGGGTGGTTCACTGGGCTTTGTGGAGGACAGGCATTCGCCTGATGGTTATGATGATGACCAGGGAAATACCGACAAGTACCCGTTTCTTCAATTTAATATATATATTTTTCCCCGGTGACGATGTGCGTTTGCTTCCAAATAAGTTCGCCCTATCCATCTTTCCTTGTGCCGACCATCGCCGCCTATCTTCTCCATCGCTAGACAGGAGAGCCCTGGTAAGCTTTCCATGTATGTTACAATCCCTATAAACAATCCTTTTTGTTAAAGCGGTTTAAACCTTTCATCCATACTCTCAATGCTATCCTCCCTCCATTCTTCTGCCTCGCCGCAAATATGTGACTTTAAAGGCCCCAGAAAAAGTCCAGTGCCATAAAGATAAGAATGTGCTATCCACAAAAAACAATGCAAAACTGTATAGGACTATGAAAAAATCCACCGCCCACGGCAAGCTCCGACCAAAACTCCGCTACCTTCCTCTGTATAACGAGCACAGTACAAATTCCTGATCTAATCAGTCAAGGGAGTTAGTCCAAACACCCCAGATGGCTCCACGATGGACGACGGCTTCCTATCCCCTCCGACTTCCCCCGCGAGCCCAAGCTATCTTGCATGCTAACGTAACGCCGTGCTTCGTGGAAGCGGTTTTTCCCAAGTTTAAAATGCCCCGCCAAAAGTGGATTCGTTTCCTCCATCATATTGCATGCCAGAAGCCCGGCATATCCAGCTGTGGACATTGCTCCAGCTTCAATTCCCGCTGGTGGCTTACTTTCGAGCTCTTCTAGCTTCTTTTCCCAACTCTCTCTCTGGGAAGCGTATTCCAGGCCCCGTAGGACGTACAAATCGGGTAAGCTTGCCCTCCTGATAACCGAAATAGGCAAGTTCGACGTGAACGGAGTCCTCCCCGGGATCCATGCAATTGCTTCGGGATTGAGTTCTCTGTTGGCCTCGTGAAAAGTGCTGCCGACGATTGGCATCTGCAATTGTTGGTCGGATGAATCCGCTGTAGGTCTGGGAAGTGTGGGATGCTCGGCCACGACAGGGTATGGAGATCCAATGGTGAGTATTGGCCGGGTTGGATGGGGGGGTGCCACTGGATGAGGAGGGGGAGGAAGCGGCACAATGGGATTATAAAACGGACCCCTGTGAGGAAAGCCATATCCTCCATAAAAAGATGGACACATCTGACTGTGAAGGGTAGCAGCATCAGCAGGGGGTGCTTGGGGAACATCCAGCCCACCTTCGGGGAGTGCTGGGTGGGTCTCGTGGATATGGGAACGTTGCCCGGCGGTCTGGTTCCATTGGTGAAGTAAAGCCCCTCCTCGTGTTGACTGGGGATTCCCCATATCTGGTAAATGATGCTGAGAAGAGGGGCCCGCTGAAGTGTTCCATGAATTCGTGGGGACGGATTCTGCTTGGGTCGGGTCATCATGGCCGTTATCAGGAAACCAAGCAGCATAAGCCTCGTCCCCGCCTGGGGCTTGAAATCCGCATGCGGAGTCATTACTCCTACGCCCTCGCCGCTCTTTACTCCTAACAGAATTCCTCCTCTTGTAGTAAACGCAACCTGTGTCCATGAGGAGGGGTTCATTGATCTTTCGCAGAGTTAAACGATTAGTCCCACAATTTCTAGACCGGCCTTCCTTGTTTCCCCCGAACGTAAGCTGTTCTTTGCCCCCACGTTTCTGTAGAGCGTAAACCTCTCCAATTGTTTGAATCCGATACGTTTTCTCCCTCTCCTCTCCTCGCCTGGTGGGCCTCGCTTGAGACTTGTTTTCGACATTTTCATTTGGGGCAGTAGGAACAAATTCCTTGCAGGACAACAAATTGAGCTCTGGTGTGGGTGGTGTGGGCGGTGTGGGCGGTGTAGGCATGCTTCTAGCCCGAGAAAACCTCTTTGCCCACGGATCAACATTCTCCTTCCTTCTTGAATCACTGTTCTCCTTCCCCGTCATCCGCTCTCTCGAAGAGACAACCTCCTCTTCATCTTCAGAGTGTCTCGAGCCGTCCCAATCCTCACCGATAAGTTCTGAGAGGTCAACTTCCAAGTAACTGAGTGGAGCGCGCATCTCTGAAAGGGTAGTCATTTTTGGCGGTAAAATCGCAAAAAAATAAATTATTAATAGTTGGGTTCGGGAGGAAAAACTTTTCTTAGGTGTGGGGTGGAAGAGGGTTCGAGTCGAGAGATGTAAAGAAACCTCCTTTATGGATTCACCATGGGTAGAGGGATAGGAAACACACGCAACAGTACTACGTATTGTCTTACGACGAGTTCTATTGATCACTTCAGATGGAGGGCACAGGCAGGCGTTGTTAAACAATTTTTAATAAGGGCCGAAATACATGTGCCCACTAATAATTGAACTGCTTAAAAAAAAAGCGCTACAAAAATCCGTCATCCAAACATACCCCCCACTAGTAAACAATCATCCCTCTAAATCCTCCCGTCCCGGGCCAGCCCCGAATGAGAGTGTACCCGCCCACGCGGTCACTTCCTCCCAGGTTGTTCCGGCATTGATCCAAGAGACTTTGGGTGAACCCTGCAGCAGACTCACACCACAGCCAGTAACGGTATTCCGCGCAGATGCCGATCCTCGCACTCCCGAAGTTAATCAACTCGGTACAGTAGGATCCCCCGTTGAACCATTGGACGCACTGTTGTCCCTCCCTTTGGCGAAGCCAGTTGTTGGCAACCTGAACGTGCCACAAAATAGGACTACCCTCAGTAGTCTCGCACTTGGTTGTCCACTCGGCCTTTGGGTTGTTATCTTCGAAGATTGCCGCTCCAGTGGTGCTGTCGGGAGTGAATTCGAGACCATAAGCCTTGACGACCTCGGGGGGAACAGGGCGCCCGGTAGCTTGGAAAAGGTGGTCGGGGAATTGAGATAGGTCGGTGAGATCGCTTGGTTGCTCCATCCAGTTGTCAGGATTTCCGACGGGTCCAGCGACGGTGAGGGCGGCGAGGCAAAGGAGGAAAATGGCAGAAATAAGAGCGAAGGACTTCATTTTGGATTTTTCCGAAGAGGTTTTGTTGAAAGGGATGTTTTTGAGAGGGAGGGGGCTTTGCTCTTGAATATTAGATGATTCTAATTTGCGAATAGAGAACGGAAATTGCTAGGTGAACCTACTAGTGCGAGCTCTAAAGGCTTAGAAGCAAATAAAACTCAGGATGGTTTCGAGGATGAGTGGACGACGAAGGCCAGGTGAGGTGGGATTGTAGTTGGAACGAGGCTGTAGAAAGATAGATGTAGCGGCAGTGAGAGGAAGGTGGAGAGAAGAGGGATGTAGGTGCTGTGCGGAGAAGAGAGGGAAGGGGAGTATTTATAAATGCTAGAAGTCCACCCACAGAGAAAAAAAGAAGGCACAAGTCACAAACAAGGGCTAGCAAAATAGAAAATACATCTCCCCCGGGATTGTCCCCAGGGCATCGACCTGATGTCCACAAAGACTTCAACACTATGACAGTCTCACTAACGCTGACAATCTCCAGATGCCCTAAGACAAACCCGTGGTTGGATAATATCATAGCAAAATCACTATATGCATAGGATCTCACTCGTCAGAAATTTGCTCCTAAAAGGCCATCGGGCTAAATATCCCGACAGCACCAAGAACAGGTCTCAAAGCTAGTTAGCTTTCTTGTTATGTAGATATTTCTATAACATCATATCTCCTAGAGCGAGAGATTGTATTCTACACAATCCAGTTGTTTACTTGCAGGACGACGAACAATTTCCACTGTCCACCAGGATTCTCAAACTTCTGCTTCTAGATATCTATAGATGGGTACTTGAGGGGTTTGCGCTCTACCATATACATAAAGTCAGAAGGCAACTACTCATCACACGCTTCTAATGTTCCTTACCCCCTCACATTATGGCCTCCCTCAATCAATCACCAGGGGCATCATAAAGCTACTGCATGAGAGAGCTGATCATTTTAACTAGCAGGTAACATAATTAACTAAACAAACAAATAGATAACCAAATAAAAAGAGAAGCACGAGCTAAGTAATTAGGTACTCAGGAAAGACCCCTAACTATCAGGCTATCCTAAGGTAGATTTAGATAGTGAAGGAAGACGTATTCTTCTGAACCATGAGTAATATTGCAATATCAGACCTGACCTCCAGGGGACCTGCAACAACTTAAAGGGAGTGCAATGCAAGAGACTCTCCGGCGGTATATCAGACGCCTTCAGAGCGAAGAAAGAGGGAAATCGGAGCTAGATGGGAATTTGGCTTTGCGGCAGATGATCCCGAAACGCATCCTTGCCTCCCCCATAAATTTTCTCAGCCAGACAATTGACCTAGGTTCCCGACGCTTTACTCTGCCAGACCCGAGCTTAAAACACCCCATTATTACGGAGAAGATGCCTCTTCCCCCATCCCGCTTCAAAACACTAGAGCTAACACTTTTTTAAAGGGAACTATTCTTAGAAGTTCCTCCGGAGGATAGAAGTTACTGAGGCTATGTTAACTGAACCGGCCTGTGGTACAGTAAAAACTCGAATAATTGAACAGTGTGCTACGATGTCCAAAATTCCCTATTCTGGAAGGGGGGCCAAAAACATAGCAAAAATACAGCCTCTTCACCCATACCGAGACAGAAAAAGGAAAAAACTTTCTTGACCTTACTGAGAGAGGAAAGTCCGATGACATAGCACACGGTTCAGTTATTCCAATTTCTGCGGTATTGTAGTCAAGCCAAGGTCTATACGTTGTGGAGATTATAGTATTATAGTATCTATACACGAAATAGGCAGGAAAAAAAAGGAAAAAAAAAAGGAACGACTGTGGGATGTTTCTACCATACCGAAAATTCCCTGCGGGCAGGGTCATCGGAGCTTAGGGAGCTATGAGTGAGAAATCATGATAAATGACTAAGCAGCGGGGCTGGAGAAACAAAAAACCGAGGGGATGACGAAATGTCTCATAATCTTATGCTTGTTTTTCCATTAAGCGAAAGCATGGCCGCCCAGTCCAATGCGCAAGTTATCACCAGTAGAATCATAAGCATAAGGAACAAATATTAGATATGATATTCCAAGTGATACACAGCATGCTGTAAGATTGAGCACATTAAATTGCCTGGCTTTTTTTTGAGGCTGTCGACGCCGTCCCTTGTCCAGGAGGGAAACTTTCGCCGGTAGGCGGCGGTATCGTGATGGGTAGAGTGAGGGAGTGGGGAGGTGAGTTACTGGTATGGATGAATCGCCGGGGGGGCGTAGGGTGAAGAGGTCGATTGCTCTACCTATGACGATTGTGGAGTGAACAATTTTACGCTCAGCTTCTCCCCTTCCTCTCTCTCTCTCTCTCTCTGGTCTCCTTTTTGCCGACAAACAAACGGCACTCTCATTTTGTGATATTCGTCCAAGATATTATCATCATCATCATACTCAAACACCTGTTGTGATAACTCGCTCAGTTCTCCCTCAGGGATAACCCGTGTCTGATCTTCCTGATTTCCCCCCCCGATCTTGCGGCCCCTTTTCGTCTCCACCCCCTGCGGGTTCCGGCATTCCCCTTCCTGCTGTTTCCCAGCAGTGCATTAATTGATTTGTGCCTCTCGCTGCACCCGCTGCGAGAATATACATACAGTAGGCAAGGCAAGGTCTACTCTGGTCGGGTATTGTAGTTGGGAGAGATTGAGATGAGAGAGGGGAGGGGAGAGGAGGGGAGAGGAAAAGAGAGAAGGGGAGAGTCCGCGCCGCAGTACCGGTAGTCGAGCAGCCATCATACTATGCCTAGGTTATCATACAGTGATCCTCATCATCACCACTAGACACTCACGCACGTTGCACCCTGGACCGCTTCCTATCAAGTTAACTCCCCACATCATTATTCCCTCCATACACCCACGCACTCACACACCGAAAAGCCAACAAACCCGCTGCTCCCACCACCACCACCACCACCACCACCACCACCACCACCACTTGGACTCACCCTATTATTATTATCATTATTATCATATTATTCCGTTCCTACGCGCATACCCACATAATTTTGTGAGAACCCGGCTATTCGCAACTATGGGGAATAACCCCTCCCGAGCGTCTGCCCAGCCACAGCAACAACAGCACCACCACCAACATCATCACTTCGACCAACAACACTCCACCCCTACCTCACCCCCGATAGCAAATGTCCCCGCCCGTGCCGCATCGACCTCATCATCTCGAACAATAATCAACCGCCGGAATAGTCTCCAGCCGGCGCCGTCGAAGCATACCAGTGCCTCGGCCTCGGTACCCCCAGAAGACCCCCTTACCCTCCCCATTCGCTCTCGCAACGAGCCTGCGAGCCCTGTCGAAGCACGCTATATATCTCAGGGACGACGCGAGAGCATCGCGGAGGCAATCTCATCTGTACCATGGACCATCGATCGTACTACTCAGCGGCCAACCCCTGGCTTTGGCGACGACGATCCCTTGACTTCTCCAACTGTTCGAAAATTGCAGACGGCAGACAGCACTCCCACCGCGGTTGGAGAGGATCTTCCCTCTCTAGCAGGCACCCCACTGTCCGCCGGACCACATGCCGATCCTTTAACTAAAAGAGGGAGCATGGGATCGACCACCACCGTCGACGAAGAAGTAGACGTTGCCGATACGAGAACAATCCCCACACTCATCCAATGGCTGCAGGGCGGTCACAAAGTATATGTTACGGGCACATTTTCCAATTGGCGGAAGAGGTTTAAATTGAATAGAAGGTTTGTCCCCCCTCTCTCTCCGCCTGGTCGCCCCCCCTCCTTAATGCTAAGGTAGTCATCCACAGCCCAGACGACGAGACGCTGTCAGCAGTCGTACCCCTCCCGCCAGGCACCCACCACTTGAAGTTCTTCGTTGACGGGGAGATGCGAACATCCGACAACCTCCCGACAGCAGTAGACGACACAGGAATTCTAGTAAACTACCTTGAAGTAAACGCCGACGATATGCCCCCACTCGAGCGCCAACACTCCCCGCCATCGCCGTCGGGCTCCACACATCGCCCTCACGCGTCGGCAAATCTCCTCTCGAACATGTCAAAGAAAAAGAAGCGATACACGAATGAGATACCCGCCTACCTCCGCGATTTTGACGATGGCGGGGAAGATGGTCAGAGGATCGGGAATGAAGATGGGGATATTCCGGCGCCACCCAGCCTACCGATGATGTTGCAGAAGGTTATCCTCAATACCAGCTCTGCTATGAAGGATGACGCGAGTGTACTTGGGATACCGAATCATGTGGTTTTGAACCACTTGGCCACTAGTTCCATCAAGAATCAGGTTTTGGCGGTTAGCGCCACCACACGATATCGGAAGAAGGTATTGCCCCATCCCCCTGCCAAAAAAATTTCCTCTCTATTATTCAGTAGATTCTGATTTTCTCTTTCCTCCGATAGTACGTTACGACGATACTGTATAAATCAACGACGGAATGATGGTGGTGACAGACACTGTATTTTTATGAGCCCTGTTTAGCTTTCTTTTTTCTTTTCTACTTTACTCTTTTTTCCCTCAATTCTTGGAATGGCTGTATATGGAAATAAACGACTGGAGAAAAAGGGAACTATTAGGAAATCTTACTCAGAGATCATCAAGAGGGGGGGGGCGGGGGAACAAGAGAGGGGGATCAATGCATGTATCCAGAACACCATACTCGAGTATGAATACCCCAATTAAATAGCCGAGGCTATCTATCAATCGCCATACAACTATTTGTTATTTTTTACTCTCAGGACGTAAATAACGCATCGAGCTAAGCTACCAAAGAGACGGAACCGACACCTATCACATAGGGCTACCGGTACCAGCGCTTTATCTGAAATATCTGTAGTAATCATGGCTGTTGCCAGTATGTTACTGCGCCGTGCTGAACAATACTTTACCTAGAAAATTGCTGTGTTATTATTGCATCTCACGTGTGTGTACTCGAGTATGTGTGTGTGGACGGGGGTGGGGGGAGGACCGGAGAAAGTATCGGCTGGTTGGCACGGAATGTCAAATGTGATATGTGTTTTTCTACTGATACTGGATTCCAGCATAAGGTACCCATATAATATTAATCCGGTAACGGCACTCGAGTAGTTGGTGGCGCGTGAGGGTTTTGATGCTGGGAGGTAGGCGCTTAGTTTGTAAGTACGTGTATAGGTATTGTATCGTATTGGTAGATTCCTTTCTTTTTTTTCTTTCTCTTTTCCTTTGTGGAGGCGGGGCGGGGTTGCGTTACTTGCAGGGTGTGCATGTACTGTACTATATTGTACTACCGGTATGGCGGTAACTTTTTTGTAAAAGGGGTTTTTGGTTCGTGGGTTTTTGGTGGTGGTGGGTGCTTGAGGCTTGGAGGGAGAGGATTTGTGGATGGTGGATGATGGGTGATGGCTTACTCGAGATGCGGGGTATTGTATGTACTCGTACCGGGCGTCGGGGAGGCGTGGTTGGTTCGCTTTGGGAGTGCTTATCGGGGGTTGGTGGTGGTGGTGGTGGTTGTGTGGTTCGCAGAGTGCTTTTTGGGGCATGGTTTGTCACTCGGTGTTTTACTGGTTGCTGGTTGGTGATGGTAGGCGGTGGCTGGGCGGGGGTGGAGTGGAGGGAGGGAAGGGGCCTATCCGGGTTAGGCGCGGAATCTGGTGCTTTGGCTATATACGGTAGGTCTATTCTGCTCTGGCCTTGGTCCTGTTACCGTTTCGTCTCCGGTTGTTTAACCATCGCAAGCGTCTATAGCCACACCGATCGCAACATATCCTTCTGATAGCTGTCTGCTTGCTACCGCGCAGGGTCTATTTTAGGGCATAAGTCCCAGTGATAACAGTTCCCTCCAGTAAGCAAGCTCAATAATATGAGCTCATTGATGGTTGCCTCTCGTATTCGAAAACACTCCTAGAGGATAGTGTCTCCTCCAGTGTGTGTTGCGAAGTGGGTACAATTCATTCAAGCGGGGTTTGGTGTGGCGGTGGTTCAGGCAAGGCAATAAGTCGCGGGCGGGGGTTTTTTTATTGTGAGAGGAGTGTTTGTTATTGACCAACCTAATAGCCCTAGTCTACTAGTGACTCAAAGACATGGCGTAAGCGTGGGTGCCCGTATCTCTAAACATTATCCAACATTTCTGTCCTATCGAGTATGTCGAGGTTGTGGGTTGAATCGAGGGTGTATGCGGAAAAGTTCCCTACCATAATCTATTTACCGGCAGGTGGATTTGGCTGTGTAGATTTTGGTTCAGAGTAGTAGAATACTGTTGCTCTTATTTTTGTTTTCTCCTGCTTGGAAAGCTTTGAAATCTACTCTAAGTTGACTTCTCACTCCCTAGAAAGATTGTGTTGGTGTAGTATTAAATTCTGGGCCATTATAGTAGAGACTGTGATTTCTCATAGCATAGACTGGTTAAAGCCTTTCTAGGATTTCCTGATTCCATTGCACTTATCTTATTATTGTTACTATAACAATATCATAGAGGTTCTTTCAAAGCGCTTTTTAGATTTAGTCTATCATTCTATGGCTACTGAGGGTATTAAAACAAGCACCTTTTGAGGATTGAGAATGAACTGAACAGTCTATCCCCGCCCGCTACCATTCCCGAAGCCCAACCCCACATTTCTCCAACCATTCGTTACATAATCATTCACTAGGCTGGGTTAATCTTTTTCGCCTTAGGCACAATGTCTACCAACCAACTTCCAAATAGCACTATTAATAGGCTAGGAGAAGGTGATCCAAATCTGACTCAATCAACTCCTAGGTTTTCTACTACTGCTAGTGGTCCTAGCTTGTTAGATACTAGGGGGGCAATCACTGATCGAGCATTCACCAGCTACTCCTTCCCTGATGGTATAATCCCTACTAGTATCGATGATACTCACGGTAGGGATAGGCTTGGCATTGCCTCAAACCCTGGCACAATGACTCCCGGAGCAACTGGAACTAGAGCCTCGGGAGTTGAAGAAGGTGGCCCTTTCGATGAGAACGTGCTAGTCCCTATTCCTGATGGGGAATCCGAACCCTTTGGTACTACTGATGCTCCAGACTTTCATTTTGACTTCCAGGAGAGTGACATTTTCTACGAGGATAATAGAAATCCTAGCGGCGATGGGAGGGGAAGTCCTCAGTTGATGTGGTACGAGGGAGAGGAATATTATGAGGAGCTATTTGACTATCATAGGCCGAGGGATTTATCAATGGTAAGTACAATCAACCCAATAAACCCGGTTCATAGTTAATGCTAACCCATCACAGCCTCTCCCACGTCATCTCGCTGCTCTCATTATTAGCCCTAGTCCTTCAGCTCGTACCGCTGCGAGAGTCCGAAGGGACCTTAGCAACACATACCCGACTAGAAACCAAACCCGGAACGCGCCTTCAGACCAGGATGTGGACGACCAAGACCTCGCGGACCAGGAGTTCATTGAAAGTCTCTACACTCCCACCGCTAGCCGTTCGTCTAGTGTTTTCGGCGAACCCAGTGTGACCAGCCTAACCTCACGGTCCTTCCACCTATCTCCATCCTTCCTCAATGCTTCCGGGGGAATAGACTTAAATCTCGTCCCTCATGCCCCAAGAACTGATCTCCCACCACCTCCTCCTCTGGTCCCTTTGCCAAGACTCACGGAGGAGCCACCGGCAACTTGGTTTGAGGGAATGAGCGAAGATTCCAGGTGCCCGGTTTTGTTTCAGCCGGACTATGTTGTTGAGTACTCGTTTCCGTGTGGACACGCGCTTTGCAGGTGGTGCTATGAGCAGATCTGTCTGGTTTCGGATCGGCCGGTTTGTCCGCTCTGTCGGAGGAGGATTTAGGTGGAGGCCATGGAATGGGTAATAGTGGGGGAAGGGTTATGGTAGGGATGGGATGGGATGGATTCAGTTTGAATTGTGTGTGTTCTTTTGTATGAGCTGGATTACTTTTATCCAGAGTGAATTGGTTGGAGTCGGGAGGTAGTGTGTGGTGGCCTAGTGTTGTAGCCACATTAAGGGCTCTATGTAGTTTAATATACTTGAGCCTATATTTTAGCAAAGAGGGGAGTGTTAGAAATAAAAGTGCTCGCATAGTACTGCTTTTAACTCTGTATCTCTGACCACTGATGGAATATGTGAGCAACATGCGGGCTGAACGGACTTATGGATTCTAGTTGGTTAAAAGTACCACGCGGTTCTGTACTGTGGCTGCTCGGGATTTTGTGCCATTTGAGGACTAGTGGGAATCACAAGGAGTTCCAAGCTCTAGGAGGGGGGGGGGGGTCTAGATCTTAGGCTTTCTAGATCACCTCGCCCATCCACCCCAAGGGGCTAGTCCAGCTATGATCCTGAAGAGCCTAAGTGAGTCCAGTCGAGATTATATCCAGATGCCCAGGGAATCTAAAGCTATCCGGCACTCCTTGAAGACTCTTGATCTTTATCACCTAGGATGGAAACAAAGCGATGAGCCATCTCTAAGGCCGACTATGCCGAAGCGGAAGCCGCAATGTAATAGAGCCCATTGCTCCAAACCTTGCGCTCACTCGGAGTACAGACTCATAATACATGATGCGAGTACAATATTTCAAATACTGGGCAAACGCCAGCCTAAAATGCAGAATACATAGAACACGTGATACATCGCACCTCTGTCCGATATTCCTAACTAACGGAAGCGATTCTGAATTGGGTGTAGTAACCCCTGCTCGCTCTTCCCCCGCTTTTCCCTAAACTTTCGCTTCTGCTACCCACACAAGCCCCTCCCGTAAAGGGCCTGCCTACTGCAAGTGGGCGAGTGGAAGGTAAATGCGCTGCCGGGACCTTGCACACCCCCCTTCCTCGCAAAGCTGTGTGTGCGCCATCCTTTTTATTTTCTCGGCTGATGGTTGAGTTTGCGGTATTTTCACTTCACGCAGGCCAGAAGGGTAATCCCAGTTCCCGGGAGCATCTATCTTGTGTTCGACTACTATACTTACTATGCTCACCTGAGTACTGCTCCCTAACAAAGGCCATGGGTGGTGACCACTATTACACCTAAAATGACACTTTTTCCCAGAGCGTCAGAGCCCTACCGCCGGATGTGCAAGCGAACTAATTCTTGGGAAAATAGTGGTTTTCTAGGTATTTCAATTGCCGCATTCCAATATTGAGGTGTGTGGTGAAATATTGAATGACCTATGGCCTTACGAAATTGGCGATTTTCGAAACCTGTATCTGTTTTTCTGTGGACAATCGTACAAATTCAAGGTGCTCAAGTCAAGTGGTAGGATGGGCCGCGCCAATTGACAAACACTGCCCGTGGGGCAATGGAATTTGTTATAGGGATGGGATTCTTTGATTCGCTAAATCTCTAGCTACCTATTGAAATATCGTTGATTTTAATTGATTAGGTGGCGGTGCCAATGGCGATTCCGGGGGCTCGTAATATCGGTAGCTTTGGTGTGTTTCACCGGTACTTGGCCTTACTAACGATGGCTTGTGTCAGGGGGATCTATAAAACCTTTCATTATATTCTCACCTCTCCATAGGCCGGGGGCACTATAATTCCTACTTTAAAGGCCAATCTCCGGGGTGGTTACTCCCACCAGCCCTCCTCGGATCCCGTAGTGGGGTGTGCCAAGTGTGTTGCGAATTGTGTTATGTGCAGCAAACGAGATCGGAGTTTTGGTAAATGGTCCTCTTTGATTGAGAAGGAGGAGACGAAGTTCATAGAGGAAGAAGAAAAGGAGGGGAAGTGAGGCACTGTATAGAGAAGCAAACATAAGGAAAATCATTAGAGTGCAGGAATGCATAGGTGGCATACGCGCGTGCATTCATACAAGAGAAAGCAAAATAGCGAGGTATGAGTATTAAGCATGTACAGAGATCAACGAAACAGTCAATAAGAGTAACCCCCGAATCTATGATATATCATAAAATGTATACAACTTTTGAAATATTTCCTGCCGAGTGATCAACTATGACCAGCATTCCAAAGGTGAATTCGAAACATAGCTGCCTTATTCTCTCCAATCACAATTCCAGAAAGCTCAAGAAGCCAAGATCATTTCAAAAAATCTCAAGAATCTTCACAGCGCTCAATTCTTGTTCTTTCAAGTGGCCAACTTTCAACTCGGTCGAAATTTCCATTAAGGTCTCCATAAGCAGATGAACTTCGAATATAAGATAAGACCATTATCTTACAGAACGTCGTCGCCCACATTCCTTCTAACGGGCAACAACGCTATCTTGGGCCTCGTGTCTCTTGCCAACAACATAGGCCGGAACCGTAACAACACCTATCTAGCAATGCTCGACATCATCAAATCCCTCATCGGCTACCGTTGCGGCAAACCTTCGAAGGACAAACCCCCTCCCATTCCACCCCCCTCTGTCAGAAGGGGGACCTCTCAAAACCCTGCGCTCCCTAACACCAAGACTGGCCAGATCGCGGAACCCCCCGAACCCTCCCTCAACACTAACCCGACTCCTGCCACCCTCTCCCAGGAGGAAGATGAGTCATTCAGAATACCGGGCCCGAGAACCTGGGAGATACCCCGTGACTCGCCCGTCGTCATCGAGAGGGTTGAAGATGTGGGAAAGTACATGAAGCGTTGTCACGATTGTCTGGAGAGGAAGGGGGAAGTCATCTTGGGGTGTGGGCACGGGGTTTGTGGCAAGTGTTTTGAGAGGAGTGAGAGATGTGAATGGTGCATTGGCTGTCGAATTATGTTGGGGCTTTAAGTGGGGGGCAGAGAATAGAGAGGCTGGCAAGGGGGTATGGAGGTAGTCCAGAATGATGCGCAAATATTATAAATATGACTGGAAACCCTTATGCTATACTTTGGGAGAATATAGAGGAAAGACTTTAATAAGGAGAGGAATTGCGCGCCGGGCATCCAAAATACACTCTCATAGTTTATAGCCATTCACCATCACAAAAAAGTATACAGAGTGTAACAGGTCCGATACCTGTTAGAAACGTTTTGCACCATTGTTGCAGGTAGCAACCCATAGGGTTTGTGTGGGTGACTGTCTTTGGGGAGGGTTTGCGGGCTGTCCTTTTCAGACCGCTTAAATAGAAACAACAGAGACTTCGAGAGGAACCCCGACACCTACCTTCCCCGACCAGAAGCGACGAACGCGAACATCACGAGAATCGATTCCTTTTTTATATATTCTTCTTTTACTCTTTTCTTGTGTGAGCCTTTGTGAACTGCTCCGAACCTGTGCTTCTACGGTCTTGTTTGCGAACACTCGACCCAAGAGCAAAACACGAATCACTGCTTTAGCTGTTTACGACACGGTTGTTGGCTTGCCTCGCTCTTCCTTTTAGAGGGCTGATATATTCCCTCTTTCATTGGTATCTGGGTAAATACTCGCCGTTTCAGTGTCGCGAAGATGGTTCTGGGCCAAGAGGATGTTACTACCTACACGTGGGAAGACTTACCGCCGCTTGCATGGGCTGTGAAGGGTGGGCAAGAAGAAGTCGTTAAGATACTACTTGAGCGCAACGATGTCAACCCCACCACTCCTGATAGACATGGCCAAACACCGCTCCTCATAGCCACCAGAGAGGGGCATGAAGGAATCGTTAGCTTGCTGCTTGAGCACAGCGATGTCGACCCCAGCACTGCTGACAGACATGGCCAAACACCGCTCCTCATAGCTATTAGAGAGGGGCATGAAGGAATCGTTAGGTTGCTGCTTGAGCACAACGATGTCAATCCCATCACTGCTGATAGGCATGGCCAAACTCCACTCTTCGTAGCGGCCCGTATGGGGCATGAAGAAATCGTGAGGATGCTTCTCGAGCGAAGGGATGTCAATCCCAACACTGCGTGTGAATATGGCCAAACCCAGCTCTGGAGAGCGGTCTGGGGGGGGCATACGGGAATGTTGAACACTCTGGAGCCCAACAATGTCAGCTCCAGTACTGCAGGTGATGGTGGGGTAACACCACTCTCCATAGCCGCTTGCGAAGGACGTGAGGGAGTAGTCAAGATACTGTTGGGGCGATTGGATGTTAACCCCAACGTTGCAAACGGATTTGGCCAAACGCCACTCTTCGGAGCCGCCTGCGAGGGGCATGAAGCAGTAGTGGAGATGCTTCTAAAACGATGGGATGTCAATCCCGATTACCCCGATGATTGTGGACAAACTCCACTCTTCAAAGCTGCCTGCAATGGGCATGTGAGAATCGTCAAGATGCTGCTAAAACGAAGGGATATCGATCCTAATATAACAGATCACGCTGGCGAAACAGCATTTTCCGGAGCGCTGAGGCATGGACACAGCCCCATCGTGAAATTACTATTAGAACACAGAAATTTCACTCCCCCGTTAGCTGGGGACAGACCCACACCACCTTTCTCACAAGAGGCATATGACCTAGACCAGCGCCCTAACAAAAGGAACCGCAGGCTCTGATTTTTCAAGGGCAAAGCCCAGACACATCCCTATTCTTCGAATTTCCACCCGATCACCTCTAGGCTGTCGGCTAATTGGTTTTTTTTTAAGGGGTAAGTTGGAGTAGAATAATTATGTTTTTGGAGTTGAATGGTTTTGATAAGGCTAGCGGAGATGGAGTTTGAGTGGGGGTAACTAAATGCAGTGTTTCATTTTTCTTTCGCGCAATTCCCAGTCATTTCTTGAAGCTATTGGGATGTATGATGATTTTGTCTTAATAATATTATTATAGGATTATTTTAACCAAAGAGACTGCAAAAGTATTGGGAGATTTTCAGATCTGAAATCTACTTCAAGATTCCGAGGATCTCATTGTAGGAGGTGGCGTGCATCGTATGTCCATTTCTGAACTCGTATAGTAGGACACTGCAGGATTTCGTGATAACGGGCCATAACCAAATATTGCTGTAATGCCTACAGTAGATATAACTGCCCTCATCATACGGCATTATTATACCATACAAAGTTAGAGAACCTACATGGCATTCAGAATTCGCACTTGCTCTATTCCCCCAAATTAGAGGAAGCAAAGCAACTTTTTTTAAAAAAAAATCAAAAAAATCAAAAGAAGGCAACTTAGAAATCAATTCCTTTCCCATTTTTGTTCTGCTACGATCGCAGGCCCCACCCCTACCAGCAGGGCTGGTCTAAAACCAGATTCTATCACCCCACAGAAGGTCTGATTTGTACCACAGCCCTATCGAGGAAGACTATAAGAGCCTGCTTAGCTACAACGGTTCCGTTCCGTTGGACGACCGTTTCTGCTGTGAAAGTGACCTCCTCCCCGCTTTGAATCCGAAGGAAAAGGGTCATTTGTATGATATGGGAGAACGGAACGGAGCCGTTGTAGCCAAACAGGCTCTAATAAAGGTCTGCAGTCTCCCAGTTCCTGTAGGGCCGGACTCCTTAATTCTCCCACTCGACATGACAGATTATTCATTGTATGATATAATAATCGAGTGAACGATTGCCTGATTGTGGGGGCCGGCCAAATAACTCGGCACGGGGGCCCCCGAGACTATCTTATGCGCTAAGATCACGAGCGGAAGATGCTCTACCTATACCCTAACAGCGATCAGGAACGGAAAAGTATCGCAGTCGTTCATTAGTCGGTATAGTACCAGTGCCTGCGGATATTACGGATCCCTAGATCGACATCCTCGGGAGCAGTCAATAAGACCGAGACCCGAGGAGGAAAATCTCGCCGAACCTGTAGCATCTAGGCTGACGTGCTTGACTTATGGCACCCAATAAACTCCTCGCACACCACCTTGAGAACTAAACAACGAAGAGGAGTCAGCTACACACAATGAGCATTCTAAAAAACATGAAGCCTTTCGTCTATTTATCGACATCCATCTATGGTGCTGAACCTATGTAATGTACCCCGCTGTGCAAGCCGTATTTTTAGAGCAATGCACAGAGGCGTCGCAAGCACCATAGTAGAAACAAAAGAATATTAAAACAGAGAAGAATAGGACAACTAACTACAGCAGTCGCAATCAAATCTATCATAGTACCAGAGACGCCTTTTTATGCCATACGGCGTAACTCGCCTAAAGGCAGTAACAATACATGAAGTATAGTACAATACACAGCACGCCTCGGCCATGTCGCAAGAACATTATTATGAGACAGGGCAGCACAAATTAAGGCATCATCCTTTACAGTCTGGATAAAAGAGGCCTAGATATTGTCCCAAGTGGGTTTCAAAGAATCGGCTCTGCCGGACCTCACCATATCCTCCTTAATTTCCTTGGCTTTGGTAAGGATCTCCTCTTTGGTGCGGGGGTATCCACTACGAGAATCCAAGACTATGGTTTTACCGGGTTCTAGATGGATATTAGTGCATGAGAGTCGATATAGGGTATGGGGGAAACGTGCCGGCTTTCTGGACCTGTGCAAGGCGTCGGAAGAGTGCTTTTAGTTCCGGGTTAGACCAGGCCCGGTCCTCACGAACTTGCGGTGAGCCGCCACCCTCACTTTCGCGGCGGCGTTTTGGCCGGCGGGAGGCATTAGACGGTCTGCTCCCGAAGCTTTCTATACGGACGACCTCGACAGGAGCATCGTCGCCGATCACCGGGGCTACAGAGCTAAGGGACTCCGGGTCTGAGAGTGAACCGTGGGACGGAGGAATTGCGGGGGGGGGTGGGGGCGGTCCCGCTTCGGGGGTTGGGAGAGCCCCTTGAGTGCGATACCGAGAAGAGTTCGAGCGGGCGCTTCTCCTCGGCGTCTGGGGGTCTGCAGGTTTCGGTTTTGGGAAGACAAGGATCTCGTTTTCTCGCGCTACCAGGTTCCTATTGATGCGCTTCCAATTTATGCCGTCGTGTGATACCTTTTCCTTGAACCCCTTTTGCTCCAACATAGTTTCAACTGCCCGGACGCTCTTGGTGCCAGATATAATTCCAGCGTTAAGATCTTCAAGAAGGGCTTTGACATTTTTGTGAGCCTCCCTGGTTCCAGAAACTATGTTATTAATGTCCAGGACGAAATCTGCTAGTTCCTCTGGTGCGCCACTGTCGGGGTGCTCCTCCTGGGCCAACTTGCGAATGATCTCCTGCAGAATGCGAGTGTATCCAGAACGGTAATCAAGGCCAATTTGAAGTTTCGTCAGTTGGTCAGCAGTATCTGTGGTCGCCTTTAGCTGCTCTTTGAAAGTCTGCAGTACTTCGCGAGACTCTTCGAGCTTTGCCCTGAAAGCGGCAACTAGGGACATTTCACACCGAGAATCGTTCTCCTCATCAACCACATGCTCCGGTCGAACTCGAATCCTGTCGTTTGCCCCACCGTCAGCCTCTGTAAGGAGCTGATGTCTAGCTGCTTGATCCTCGTCATCATCCTCGTCATCATTAGGGCTAGACTCGGCACCATCACCTTTGGATCCTGGGCCTTCTGCTTCTTGCTCTTCAGCCTCATCTGCCTGAGTAATTGCACTAGTAACAACACTGTTCATGAGTTCTTCCACCACTTTTTCAGGACTCTCCCGTGACCCGCCGGCCGGCAAAAAATCACTCTCCTCGTCTTCAGAACTAGAGAGGACCTGCTCTGTTCTCAAAGACGAGAGCGTAGTACGTCTACTGGCGGGCTGTTTTTCCTTCAATTGGAGAGGGTCATGCGAGGCTGATAAGCGTGCGCCCCCTCCTTCCTCGTCTTCGCTCGGGATCTCCTCTTCTATCCTTCGTTCGGTTTCTTCCGCTAATCCCTTCTCCCTAGCTTCCATTGCAGCAAGACTTGAGCGACTACTGTTGTTCTGGGCGCTTGGGTGTGGTTTCCCTGCCGTCTCTTGGGTCCCACCAACAACGCTGTCTCGTGGGCTTCTCCAGGGTCCAGGAGTACCGGTAGGCGACCTCGTTTTGTCGAGCTCGGTAACAGGCTCGGCGGCTTTTCTGGCGCTGGCAACCTCCACGACATCGTCGCTTCGAGCCTCCGGCGTGGTCACGCGTGCACATTTGCGTGGCCTTGAGGGGAGTATTGATAATGACTTGTCCTGGCGGCTGACTTTCGGAATGTTAAACTCCCGGATTTCTTGCATGGAAGCTTCTAACTCACCTAACCCTCTACGGCCAGTAGCAGCGCCCTCCTCTTCTGTGACCGGGACTCTTTCTTCTTCGGTTACTGGGCGGGCCTTACGCTTTTTGGGCCCATAGGGGAGCGATTTTAACGGACCTGAAGAATTACTCCTCGTTGCTCTTGGCATTGTGATAATTCTTTAAATCGTTGGGGAGAGCGTCGTATGCAGTAAATTGGTGGGGAGGTGGGGTGTTAGTGGTGTTGCAGGCGGATGGGTTGCGCGGTGAGAGATTGTTTGTTATTGAAGTTGAATGACTGTTGGAGTAAGCTCATGGTCCGTGCGTTATGTCGTGGTCGCGGTACTTGGCGATTCATCAAGTATTCGGATACCTTGGTGCCAAGACATACTAAATATCCGGGTCTTGGCGCCAAGGCATCCGAATACTTTATGAATCGCCAAGTAATTTCGCATCGCTTAACACGACTCGAGTACATAATGCATTCAGCCTCAACCTCGTTTGATCTCACACGATCCGGTCTACCGTACTCTGGCTGCCACCATACAGTAGTTTCAGACTTCCAAGTATTAAAATAGGATCTGATAACCGGGGCATAATACAGCATTAATAGTGGGTGGGCACTAGGAATACTAAAAAGAGAGGGAATAAGTCCCTAAAGGATCTTGAACCAAGATCACAGCATAGTATGGATACCTTTAACTCAATAGGAGGGGCCAGTGCATCCATCATGCCACTACGGGTGGAGTAAGTATATCAACAACTATGCCTCCAACCAAAATATCAATCCATCCCTCCCACCAAGCGGGTCTCATTTGATACTCCGAAAGCTCGCAGCCTCCCAGCAATGACTCCTGTGGCCTCCGGGCAACACCACCGCCTCCGTCATTAATATTAGAGAGTTTGCGCAAGGAGACCTAGGTGGCAGGAAAACAGGTTATTTTCTGTTAACCTAAAAGTCTTGGACACCCAGGTGGGTAGCGAGACCTGGAAGAGGTGTAAAATAGGGCCTTTCAGACCTGAAGAGCTCCGATCGCTGCAGAACAATAAATCAGCCACAACACAGCGCTCTTTTCGCATTTTATTAAATGAATTTACTGATGATAATATTGGGCATTCAGTAGTAGATTATCACCTGTTCTATGGCAGTCAGTATGGTTAGTACCCAACTTGTGTACAAGTATCTGGGAATCCTAATTTGAACAGGTAACAAATTTGAGTGCAATGCGGTATTACCCTACTCAATTCCCATCTTCCAGCTACGAAGCCACCTAGACCTGGTGCGCAAACTCATTCAGAGACCTGGGTCTCTTTTCCGTTAACTGCCACCCAGGTCCTCTTGCGCAAACTCTCTAATAATTATCATCGTCACGGGCCCCGCGGACAGCACAAGCCAATCCCCACAGAAAAACTCAATCTCTACTAGGCCCTTATAGTATCATACTCCACACACCACTGCATGTGAAGCGAAGATCTGACAAGGGGGCCACGATTTCAATCCCTATGTCTCTACCCGCTTCTCCTCAGCGAGTCCGATGTGAATTTTACGGGCTGTTTGGGTGGGTGAGGCATAGGGGTGAGTTCGAGGACTCCGGTGGAGAGGGCGGTGAGTCCTTATGATATGGCCACTAAAAAGCCTTTCCTTGGTGCCCTAAGACGTATTCCATAATAATATAAATAACTATATCATTGGTGAGTATAGTGTGCATGATAGGCTTGCCCTTGATTTGTATCCTTTGATTTGTATTGCACGAACATTCTACTCACCCAGACTGTGGGGTGGCAGGAGATGAAACTCGTGAGAATTGTAGACTTTATCAGCGATTCACACTCCCCCCACACATCGGTTCAGTCCAGGATCACACCTCCTCACTCGAGGAATCTTGGATCTCAAGCCGGGCTTCCTGGTATGTGCAACCGTATCTCAACCCCAACAGGAACATTCGCAAACACCAGATTAGAAGAAAATAATTAATCTATTACTGATATCATTTTTTTCTACCATGCCATAACCAGGCATAAAAACGGCAAAAACCTAGAGTAGCAAGGAAACACCCCCTTTTCTCTCTCCTCCCATCAGACACTCTCACTTATCGTATTATCCTTTAAGCAGCGCCTGGGATGAGTGCATACTCGAAGCCACCGCTCCTCTCAAAATCCGCCATATCTAACGCTACGACAGCACTATCCCTAACTACTGCTTCGCCATCTTTAGCATACTCCTTCAATAGCACATCGACGCTTTCGTCAGCAATACTCCCCAGCGCTTCTACAGCTTCGTGCCTAACCATTGGTGCTTCTTCTTTATTCCCGGCAACTTCGACCAGGGCTGGAATACTGTGCGGATCTGATAATTGGCCGAATACGAACGCGATCTATTGCATCACATTAGCTTGATTGTTCGTGGGGAACAGAGGTGAAATAACGGACCTCATGCCTAAACAAGGCACTCGGGTCCTCGAACCCACTCGCCAGCGCATCGATAGCCTCTTTGGACCCGATATTCCTCAACCGGAACATAGCTCTATATCGCTCGAACAGGTCCGTCCCCTGATCGTTCAACGTCCTTTGCAATTCCTCCACGCTCCCGCCCTTGGCGGGTGGCGCCGGATCGATCACGCCCGCAAACAAGCCCCCTTCCTGATCACTACCGTTCTTGCTATTCTTTCCCCCGTCCTCCTGCAAGGCTGCCCAGTTAATCCTCGCGATTGCAAGTTCGCACGTCTGCCGTACTACCTCCTCCGGATCGTTTAGATATTCTCTCAGTAGTGGGAGTGACTCGGCATGCCCGAGAGCACCAAGGGCTTCAGCTGCTTCATGGCGGACCATTGGGTCCTCGGATTTGGTGCTTAAGATGGACTGCAAAAATTGTGCGGCGTAAGGGTCGGCGGATTGGCCGAGGCAATAGGCGAGCTCATGTTTCAAGAGGGCTGTGAGGTTGGGCAAGTTAGTATTGAAGGGGAGTAAGGATGGAAGAGAACGAGGGAGAGGTAACCGGATTTGCTGCTGAAGGCGTTTGCGATCGCTTCTATTGCCGGTTTGCTGCCGTTGCGGGCGAGGTGCTTTAGTGAGAAGAGGGCACGGAATCGAAGGGCAAGGTTTTCCTGATTGTCATCACCGAGGACCTTGCGGAGGGCGGGGACAGGGTCTGTAGCTGTCATTTTGTAGGCTACTTTCGGGGGGCGTTTGCTGGGAATCTGGAGGAGGGAATGTTAGTTGAGGATAAGTATGATAGATGGGAACGCGGGATGGGTATTGAAAAGAAAGGCGCGGGGCTCAAAACAACCACCCCACCATCTGATTACGAGACTGCACCATCTGATAATCCTGGTTGGGGCGAAGGTACTCTTTGCCAAGAGGTCTAGACTCTGGAAGAAAAGTTCTGGCAAATGTGTTCGCAAGCTGAGCCAGGAAAGTCCAATGGATAGGTGATCTAGCTAACCCGTGTAATTGCGGCAGTGGAATGCAATCTTTCTATCATGGATTCAATTCAATTTCAAGCTACATGTACTTCTGAGTTCCAACCATCCCATTATCTCGTTTACAGAAGGAAAAAAAAGCAATAATCTCCATCGGTCCAACTAATTTAAAAACCTAAAAGGACAATAAAAAATGCTTAAACGACTCTCTTGACCTACTAATCATCAGCATGACTCTTCCCCGCCGAGCCATTACAAAAAAGCACCAGAACCTACCTCGAAAAATCGCTTCAGATACCATACTTGGAAAACGCCATTTCCGCCAACAACACCCAACTGGAAAATACTCCACCACTTAACCCGCGAGTTCGTGCTCTCAGCAGTGTTTCTGTGCACGCGCTCCCGGACAACGATATATTCCTGTTCATCCTTGACCTGATTCAACATCTCTCCTAAGCTCCTAACCTCGCGTTCTAGTGGATCCGAAGATTCGGGCTCCTCCGGTACGTAGACGATGCCGTGAACGTTGAATGAAACCTCCTTTGAACCGACGCTGCTATTCTCGTTGGAAAAGCAGTAGGTATATCTGCCGTCATGATGCGCCTCGAACGAATGGTCACCGGACGAGACAGCATGCTCGCTAATCTTCAGGGTACCGGAGGGATCTTGAATCTAGCGATTTAGTTAGCCCCCATTACCCCCGCGAGCCCCTATGGTAAAGAGAAAGGGGAGGCAATGCACTGCTCCCCTTTCCCCTCCAGCTCGAGCTATGGGAGAAGATACACACCCAGAAATCAATATCTAAATTTCCAGCTCCACCAAACTCCCGATCACCGACCTGAAAAGTCACGGTCATCCGGTCGTCTTTGTGCAGCGTCTCATGAAAGCATTCTCTGCTGTGGGCATGCAGTTGGATGTTGTGTGCGGCAACAGCTAGAGCCGAAGCCAAGATCGATACCAGAGTAGAAGTGATCAAACGCATTGCGGTGGTATTGGGCTGTAGTACGCAGTGTTGACTGAAGATGAAGATAGATTCTCACAGGTGGGAAAATGGAAATGCCAGGTGGATTCGACAGGCTTGGCAAGGCTGGAAAGGGGTCAAGCGATGGCCGCATCTTGAATTGTGTCGAGGGTTTAGGGCTACGTCCTTGTCTTGGCACTAAAAGTACCGTACTAAGGGCATTTGGTTGTGACCAGTAGAAACGGTTGTTGCCCAGTTGGCACCGTTCCTTCCGGGAAGACATGTTTGAATCAACGGTCAAACTGTCGCTGCCAAACAGCCATTCGGTCCACCCCTTCTGGAATACATAGAAGGGAAAAGGTCATCTGTATGGGGCAACGGAACGGAACCATCACAACCAAATAGGCCCTAAGGAGTTCATGGGAAAAAAGGTCGACTGTATAACCCAAAGGTTTAATCGTAAAATCATCCGGTTCTATAAGAGCTAAGGTGCGCGACTTTCTACCACTATACTGAAAGCAGCCTGCGATGGCCTACCAACTAAAGCTTCCCGCACCCACTTGAAATAGGGAATCACAGGCTCAAATATCACTTCCGCAGAAGCTTTGTATTCACTCTTATCATACAATATATTCAATTTGGGGGTCCGGCTTGCCACCGGAGACATAATATTATTATGTAACTTATATTGTCATTACTCAGAGTCTCACACCACCACTCGGCTCTGAGGGCATCTAGTTGTGGGTGGACCGGGTGCAAGAATTGCCCTCAACCCAAGGGAAGTCTTATATCTACATAGAGTGGTTCCGGATTATCGTAATACATGTAATGAATCGAAAACGAAAACTTCCTTTCTGGTTTCCACATATCACGGAAAATGACTACCCTCCTATCATACCTCTTTCTTTAAAGGATGGGTATTAGTATTTCCCAGAGAGGCTGAATCAGAAAAATCTTCTTGCACAGCACTCGAAGCACCAGTCGAAGCGTGTCCGACGTCCCTAGATTCGAAACCCATCATCTCATCTTGTTCATCCAAATGCCTAAACGTAAACCAGAATATAATACCAGCAACTACAGCAGCACCAGCCATCAAAGCATCTGCGAAACTGTCAATCAGATGCCAAGTCTAAGCAGCGGGGATTCAATAAAAACTCACAAGCCCATAGAGTCTCGGAATCTTTGTTTGCCGGAGTAAGAGCAATTCCTATAGTGGCCGCCACAATTTTCCAAACACATATACTCCTCTACAGTTGGTATAGTACGCAATAGTCTATTCCTGTTATATTCAACAGGAAAAAAGACTCCATTCCTACCCCTTGGACAAAACATTTGCGAATAGCTGTGAATAAAAGAGAATGTCTCTTAGGAGGAGTATGTAAATATGACCCGAATTTTAGACACTACATAACCCCCCTCACAGCCCACACTAAACGAGAATGTCAAACCAATTCCCCAGCCAAAACCAACGAAACAACCAAACACCCACCGCCCTACCTTTTCTACGCAGCTGCGCGAATCTCGTCACGGTTACTGGCGGATCGCAAGAGGAAAACTGACCATTCCCACAGGGATGGACCTCCATAAGCACCATAGTTTTCACCCCCTACTCTCTCCCTCATCCCGCCGCTCTCCCCAGCATACAAAATGCTAAATACCATCACCCCTAATCCCCACAAAAACAATGTTAAAATCCAAAGCGGTGCACTCTCCCTTCTTTCTCCACTCCCGATACCACACACATATAACACCCTCTCCAATCCAGATCCAGGTACACCACCGCTATTCCGGGTATCTGTTCCAGACCCAAGGTCGCTCACAACCTCTAAATCGCTCCAATCGTTTTTGCGTAGATTCTGATTTGTCGTGATCGGGGTGTAAGGTGGAGTTATTGTATCCAGAGGAGCGCAATGCAAGGCGGTAGCCATACTTGCATCCTTCGTTATCGCCCCTGCCAGAGGGGCATTTCGCTGGCTACCAGGCGAGCGCTTTCGAGGTTCATAGGGTGCGAAAACTGTTTTCCTGTGGGGTGTTAGTTATTTATCCCACCTGCTATTGAGGACTAAAGATAAGGGTGACGGGGGGGCTAAGGACGGGGGAGACTTACTTTCCGCTACGGAGATGCATTCTTCAGGTATTTCTAGGTTGATTGTTAGTAATTATGAACTAGGGTAGGTAGATAAGTCTGGAAATAATGAATTCACTAGAAGAGTGGTATAAGAGTGACTTTTCGAAAGGATGAATGAGTGGTATGTTAGTTGGGTATTTATTCTGCGCAATTGTGTGAAATCATTCCTATAGACGGTTTGATAGTTTTGTTACTTGAATGAATAATAGTAATATCTGGGATGGGGTTTATATTCGGTGTAAAGTATTTGAAAATGGGACAAGGCCTTTTTTTCGCTAGCAAGGTGGTTGTGTAACAATAGATACCGTAGAAACTTGAATACTTGAACCGTGTGCTACTATATGTCGTTGGACTTTCCTCTCTCAGTAAGATCAAGAGGTTTTTGCTTTTTTTCTGTCTCGGAAGGGGGGAAAGAGGCTGTGCCTTTGCTGTATTTTTTACCCCCGTTCCAGAGAAGGAAATTCTGGACTTCATAGCACACGGTTCAATTATTCGAGTTTTTAGGGTACCAATTGCCCAATACAGATACTACTAGGAGGTAACCAGACAGAGCTAGGTGGTATTGCTACCACAGCGTAAACCGCTCATACCACGACCAGCCGTTGCTTCTTCGAATATGCTTGTAACAGAAAACAGTGAACTTGGAAACGCTGCGAGGTGGGACGATCAGAGAATGGGTTGCACATGTTCACAGAATATCACCCGTCATATAAAACACACTTTTTGTTCATATATGATTTCTATGTACTCTCAAATATGGTTTCTTTCTCTTCTCAAAGGTTTCTTTCAGCTTTGAATGTCTTTTATATTCGTTACTGTTGGAACCTAATCCATGTTCTTTCATTGTTCCTATTGTTCCACTCAGGTCATTCCTTTGATAGTCTTTGTTTCTCTTTGTGGACGGATCGTGGTGGTAATGGCTGAACTCAACCACTGTACTATATAGCTGTTATGTCTTCCTTATTATCCAATTGAGCTGATTGCCGCAACGAGAGATCTTAACTACTTCTATTATCACTTCTTCGTCCAAGTTCCAATCACACAGTATAACACTTTTTGTTTGCCTATCAAAGCCTTGGCTGAAGACATGGTTAGGCTGAAACCTGAGAGGGCGGTGGCCCGAGGGCCGCCATACGGCATCTGTCAGTGGGTTAATGAGGAAAGCGTTATTGCTCTAGAAATTATTTTGTATGATATGATATGATCTGACACAATTACAGGATACTTTGTCAAGGGTAATTGCGAATTTCTCTCAGTTCTGTTAGTTGTGTGCCCCCAGAAGACATGTATTGTACCTGCTACCCTTGAAGACAAAAGGTATTTTAAGATGGCCTCAAAAGAGCGCCAAACCTACAAACATGACCCCTGCTACGTTTCTTTGCTCGGTGAGAGCAGACTCCCGTCGTGCACCAACAACGCCGCAACTCTGAAAAGGTGGGGGGAGCCCAAACAAAGAAATGAAACACCCTGCGAAGCACATACCAGTGTAAACGGGGACACTTGAGGGCTCAAAGGGGGGGCTCGAGTGGCACTGTGCCTTTGTTCTACACACCTTTGAATCTACTATGAGTCCTAGTATAGGCTAATTCTTTGGCAGTTTCTAAAGTAGCAAGGGACCCCAGGACTCGTGGGCCACGATGCCAGCGGACACTAAACGAAAATACTTTTTTCGGGGAAGGGGAGGGAAAAAATGGAAAAAATGGAAAAAAATGGAAAAAAATGGAAAAAAATGAAATTTATTTAAGTAAGCGCTTTTAAAATACATGCCCCAGTTTTACCGTCCTCCGCTCTTCCCTTAGGCAGATGGCTCCTTACCCCCCGGCGGTTTGCCGCTGCGGTCGCCACAGCTGCGGCCCCTACCCTTCCGCTTTTGGACCCCCGCACCTGTCCTGGACTTGGGAATCGGGGGCTTGACATTGATGAGAACCGCTACCGCAATATGGCGTATCAACCCACGTCCTGCAATCTCCTCCCCCTTAGCCAAAGCGGCCGCAGCAATTCCCTCTTCTCTCTGTGCAGACCTTAGCATCGACTCAATGATGCGCATGCTCCGGCGCCGGGGGCCGTGGAGTACCTTGGGGGGATTCCTAGCTCGAGGGGCCTCGTTGGCTTTATCGGAAGTAGTAGAGGGCGTAACGTTCTGATTCTCTAACTCCTCCATCTCAACCGATCCTTTAGCCTTCGCCACAATCCTACCCCTCATACCTCTTACAACTGCCCTCTTCGTAACCCCCGCACCGGCCCTAGGCTTCAGTACCTTGGACTTGGTATCGATGACAGCCCTTTCCGCAATCTGGCCCCTCGATCCGGCCCCGGGAGCCTTCTCCCTCTTGGCCCTGGCGGCTACAGAAGATTCCCCTTCTTCCTCGGCGGACTTCTGCATCGACTCGGTAATGCGCATGCTCTGGCGCTGGGGGGGGAGAACCTTAGGAGGAGCTCTAAATTGAGGCATTTCAGTAGCTCCATCGGTAGTAGTGGCGGCAGTAATACTCTTGCCCTTCTCGACCCTGTCCCTAGCCTTAACTTTCTGCTCAATCCCATCCCTCAAACCCTTCGCAACTGCCTTCTTCGTAACCCCCGCACCAGCCTTAGGCTTCAGAATCGGGCACTTGATCTTAACAGCAGCTTTCTTCTCCTTTCCCATATCAGCTTTAGCCTTAGTCTTCTGCGCAACCTGACCACTCGGCCCCTCAACAATGACTTTTCCAATCGGAGCCGCCAAGGCAGGTTCCTCCTCCTGCCCGCTAGAAGCAACAGCGAGCTTATCTTGCGCACGCTTCTGCACCAACTCCATAATGCGCGTACTCCGACGAAGGGGGGGTTGGGGCGTCCTGCGAGAAATTCCCGCCCAATAGGCTCTAATACATTTATCGGTAGTAGTAATCGTCCTATGCACCATCGCCAAGGGTGCCGAGCTTCTCGCAACTTTCGAATTTTCCGAAGATGTGTGATGAGCTGCCTGTGGACCCAGAATTCGAGTCCCCGCCGGAGGCGCTGTAGTAACGGTGGCAGTAGGGACATTGCCATCCTTCTCCTTCTCCTTCTCCTTCTCCTTCTCCTTCTCCTTCTCCTTCTCCTTCTCCTTCTCCTTCTCCTTCTCCTCCTCCTTCCCCTCCTCTACCTCCTCCTCCTCCTCCTCCCCCTGCTCAATTGCCTCAGTGAGCCTCACCATGGCGCCCTGCGCCATATGTATGTTGCTTGTGAGCACGCCGTGAAGGCCGGCCTCGAGGGCGCCTATGATTTCTGTGTCGGCTCTAGTGGACAGGTCGGGCAGTGCTATGTCCGGTCGGGGGATGCTGCCCTCTGAGCTTGCTGCAGCGGTTCCGGAGTTCTCCCTGAGGGTGGTGGTGTTGAGGGTATCGGTATTCATAGTGGGTGGTTGATGTGAGAGAATTGAGATGATGTGAAAGTATTGTCTGTTTTCCCCACCTTGGTCGAGGAAATGAATGCTTGGTGAAAGTTGTGGATGTCTGAGAAGATTGGAGGTTGAGGAAGATGAGGAAGATGAGGAAGATAGCTCATTTATAAACAGGGAATTTGGTACGAAGGACGAACACAATGGGAATAGAGCGTGTGCTCAAAGACTAGATTTCGACATTGGCCATACGACACAGGGTGGTGAACTGAATGCATATTCCCATTGTGCTTCGTTGGACACATCTCCTAATTCGAGTTGCCATTGAACACGAGCTCCCGTGCCCTCCGACTTTCTATTGACTAGCTGGGAGCCATTGAGGTTGGCGCCAATGAGAATGGAAAGATCAATCACAGATCCTAAGCCCTATCGGGGCATAGTCTTCTTCCTTAATCTTTCTTCTAACATGTGCCACCCTCTAACAAACGGTATCTAGGTCATCTAATAAGGTCGCTGCCCTATGCCTAAAACCCAAAATTGCACTTTCTTGCTTGACGGCAGGGGGCGCCCGCCACTAGTACTCGATGGGGCAGCAATCTCAGAAAGGTGGAATACAAGCAGGGAAGAAAGGAAATTTCAGATACAAACCACCCATACAAGCAAAAACACGACAGTGGGTGAAGCGCTGGAGTGAACCAACACCCATGGGGACAAAGGCCGGAGCTCGGGGCCTCCAATAGGGCCTCGCTAGTCTATATGGTATTAGCCAGTATCAGACCCCTATCCCGGGGGCAAAGCTGTCAGTGGCAAAGCCGCAGCTACTGGAGCTTTTTAAAGTCTCAGGAATGTGAGTAGCGTGTCCGTGCTCCTAGTGCATCACTACAGTTCCTACGAAATCCGATGCTGCCAAACCATCAATTATACTGTGAGTGAATCGCTCACTTTTTCCCCTATTCCGGAGACTTTTAAAACCCTGGAGCGCCCTCCTCAAGCCTTCCTCGCGATTGGAAAATTCTGGAGAGGTTATCCCTCATAAATTAAATATTCTAAGAAACCTGAATTTTGGGAAGGTGGGAAGCAATTGGGTGGTGTATGGTGTAGGGGTTGTCCAGCATAGGTAAAGGGCAAGGAGAGAATTTTGGTTTTAGTGGGCAGTCAGGGACAATCATGTCTTCTCACTCGCACGAGTGATGTGCTATGAACTTGGGGTTGAGAGGTACGGGCGTGAATGAGAATGAGTGGGGGCGAGCTGTTTCGCAGGTCCAAAAGGAGAGAAGTCACCAGAGTAAGCGAACAACTTGTATTACTTGTTGAACGACAAGAAGAAGATTGGGAGAGAGAAGAGAGAAGAGAAGAGACAAAAGAGTAAGAGAGAAGAGGGGCGTAGATTTGGAGAGGGGACAGGGGGTGATGCAAGTGGTCACGAGGTATCACTCGTAACCACAGCAACAGACAAGGTGAGAGCACACCCGTGACTACAGTTTCCAACATTTGGCTCCTCTACCTGTAGCACAGCTGGAAATTGTTAGATATCATGGGTCGTTTGCCGAAGCTTCGTCATAAGGTTGCCCTGGCTGTCATTGGTTGTGGTGCTCGCTTGTCGTCTTTGCTCTCTCTCTCTTTTCTTTTCTTTCTCTTCACCTCTCTTTTCTTAACTGTCCTCTCCCTCAACCATAAACGAATGCAATGAAACTCATCCCAACATAACTCTTGTTTAATATTTAATCCCTCACTCACTCTCGCCTTCAGTAAAGCTCTCTCCATACTTTCTGTACTCAATAAGCGGTCGTGTAAACTCTTCATTCGACCCACCGCTTAGAGAGTCTGGTTCGCCAGGGATCATTTCTAACAGAAATGGTCTGTGGCGAACTGAACCCTCTAAGAAGTAGGCTGAATGAAGCCTTTGCCAGCTGCTTGTTGGGTAGAGAAAGTGCGGAAAGAGCTTTATGAAGGTGAGAGCAAGAGAGAGATTAAAGGTCAAATAAGAGTCGTGCTAAAACTAGTTTCATTTGTTTTGCTGGTTGAGAAAAAGAACCTGTTAAGTAAAAAGTGAAAAGAGAAAGCAAAGAAGACAAGCGAGCCCCACAACCAATGACAGCCAGGACGACCTTATGACGAAGCTTCGGCCAACAACCCATGATATCTAACAAGTACTCTGCCACGAGCACAAGCTCCCTCGAGACCTCGAGGTCTTGTTCATGCCCGCATTAGCCACAGCCATGATACGCAACTATCATAAAGGTTTCTTCTAAAGTCCACAGCATGCCAGATAGAAATCGATCTCCAGCCTTCCCTAATATTCACTCCGAGATGAGATTTTCCTTGTTCAATACAGAAAATGGGTCAAAAAAGGACTTGTATACAGGAATTTCTAAGGGCACGCTTGGATACAACAGTTCCGTCCCGTTCCCCCATACAAATGACCCTTTTCCTTCCGTTTCGAAATGGAGAGAGGACCATTTTCACAGCAGAAACGGTTGCCCAACGGAACGGCCCTATTTTTTCTAAACAGGCCCTAAGCATGCTCTACCATACTGCTGTTGTCTGTGCTTTTTCCCAAGGAGCCACTATCCAAGGAACGCCTTAGTAAGCGGTGTTTGGGTGAGGGAAATGCGATGTTCCTATTAGTTAGAGTATATAATTCACATTTAGCTCCAATTTCTTCAGCATATCTAAAATTTCCATTAACCCGTTGTAATTCTAATAGAGTAAGCTTATCCCCTAAACCGCTGGAACATCTAGCCCCGTTTAAAAATGATGAACACTAGCTTTTCTAACACTTGCAGTAAAAGTGCCAAACAATTTCCCCTTGTTACCTGTGTTCAGTTCGCTTTCTGCTTTCATTAATGTCTCACAGATGGTTAGTTGAAAAATGGGGATCCAAGGTTACTGCATATTGGCACTACTGGAAGTAGGCCACACCGTCGTGGAGTCTCAATGGCTAGTTTCTTTCCTGGACTGGAGAATATCTTGTAGCAGAAGCATTCTATTTGAAAGTTGGAGATGTTTGGGGTTATTGGTTCATGTCAAGGGGGGTGGCACACTATTCCCTGTTGCCGGGAATGTTTATTCTGTTTCAAGATGAATCTTATGGCACCATAGATATCTCAGCCACCAAATTTCCTATTAGCTGACCCAATTACACTTTGCGGTATTGAGGGCAATCTTAAACAAAAGGCCAAATAACACGACACAATCGCCCACAAGTTGTACAGCACTGGCCGGGGGGGGGGGGGGGAAGGGTAAACCTGGGCAAACTACTGCCATGCAATGTGACCCACTCAGAAATTCCTACATACTATATATTAAAAATTGGAAACTACCCATGCTGGATCAGGTCCAATGCAGTCGGGGGATCACAGTATCTGGAAAGTGAGTGTATTCCGGGCCATCTTCGAAATTTAATAATACTTGTTGTTCCATGTGGTGGCAAGGTACTCTCATGGTCATACAGTACTCCAGAGCCTGATCCCTTGAGAAAGAAACATCATTTCTTATTATCATAAGTTCTATACTAATTTATCAAGACCTCCAGCTGCTTGCCTGGTGATATTGCTGGGCCTTAGCGTTGGGTAGAATACCCCGTTTCCGGTTTTCAATGGGCCACCAAAGTACAATAAATAAGACATTGTGGCGGAGTGGTTAAGGCAACAGACAAGAAATCTGTCTCGCTTGTGAGCACAGGTTAAAATCCTGTCGATGTTTCTTGTTTCAACTTTTATTTTCTAATTGAGGAGGAGGAGAGTGTAGATGTGGAGAGCGAGTTGGAGGAGGGTTCGAAAAGGAGGCGGCGAAATTTATTAGTGACAGTTGGAGGTTGGGGACGCAGGGAAAAACCAGTGGGGTAAATGCGGGAGTGGGAAGAGTAATATTTTTTGAGCGGAGTTTGATAGTGTTGATGCTTTATTGTACTGTAGCTAGATAACACGAAATGGAAAGTTTTTAAATGGAAAAAAAAATGCGACAGGTGACACCTTGGCATAAAATTGACTGTGAAAAAAACTCGTAGATCGAATTATGACAGCAGGGAAGTTTTTTCTTAAAAAAAATCTAATTTGTTAGGGTTAAAGACATAATTGTATCTTTTTTTGAGGCGTCTCCCGTTGGATTAATCGAGGTGTTGTGTATGGACGGCCGGAACTATACAAGAGCCCTTGAACTCACCCTCTGCATTGGATAAGACAAATATCACCAAGGAGTGGATATCAGGAAAGGTTGGAGGTCGGCTCCTCTATTCATGCATGTCAACCTCAATGGTAGGGGAGACGACGTAGGGGCTCATGTTCAATGGCAAGCCTAATTAGAAAATATATCGAACGAAATACAATGGGAAGATGCACTCACTTCACCACCGGGTGCCGCATGACCAATGGCCAAATCCAGTCCTCAAGCACACCCTCTATCCACCATTCATAATCCCAGCATTCCAGAGCCCATTGTATTCGCCCTCTATGCCAAATTCCCTACAGTATAAAAGTACCTATCTACCTCCTCTTCCCTTCCCTCAATCTTCACATACATCCACGACTTTCATCAAGCATTCATCTCTCGAGATCTCAATTCTTCGGCATCAACCACCAGTTATGAATACCAACACCCCTAACACGGCCCCAGGCCACAACGTCGAAACCCCTATGGCAAGCACGGAGGCAATAGTCACTCATCCGGGCCAGACCACGGAAGCCAGCACCGAAATCAAGGATGCCCTCGGCGACTGCATCCTCGCCATAAAGAAAAACGACCTCGAAGCCAAATGGGACGCCATAATCAAGCTCGATCAAGTGATCAAGAAAGAGAAAAAGCATGAGGAGGAGGGGAAGGGGAGGGAAGAGAAGATGGTGATGGCAACGGATATGCAGAAGAAGGAGCAGAAGGAAAAGGAGAAGGAGGATGACAATATTACTACTACCGCCGTTACTACCGTTGCTCCGACCAAGACTCAGATTCCAGCTCCCGAGACGGCACATCAAACATCCCCAGGGCCCCTAGGAGTTGAGAGAAACCCCACACCCTCACCTATTACGCATCAAAAAATCACCACTACCAGCAAAGTCAGGAAAGCCCCTCGTGCCAAGACCCCCGGTGAAATGCTTCAACGCTCCCGGCGCCGCAGCTTGCGTATTACGGAATCGTCACAAAAGTCCGGACAGGGCAAACCCGCTGTTGCCTCTACACCAAGGGAGGAACGTCCTACTATGACCCGTCCGGTTAAGAAGACTATCGAGGGACCGAGTGGTCAGATTCCATTAAAGACCGAGGCTAGAGTGGTGTTGGAGAAGGAGAAGGAGGGCCCCGCAAATGCTGCCACCAAGGCCAACTCCCCGACTTTAAAGCCCAGGGCTGGCGCTGGGGTTACGAAGAAGACTATTGTGAGGGATTCGAGGGGCAGGATTGTGGGAAAGGCTAAGGGTAATGGTGGGGTGGAGAAGATCAAGAGTACTGCTGTCGCCACTACTACCGATAAGGCCACTGAAGAGCCTCGCACTAGGGATCCCCCTGAGGTACTCCGCCCCCGACGCCGGAGCATGCGCATCATTGAGTCGATGAAGAAGTCCGCACGGAAGGAAGGGGAGTCTGCTGTGGACACTTTGGCTGAGGGGAGGAAGGTTTCCGGGGCCGGGCCGAAGCGCATGATTGCTGTAGCTGTTCTCATCATTGTCAAGTCACCGATTCTGAAGCCCAAGGAGGGTGCAGGGGTCTCAAAGAGGGGGGGCAGAGGTGGCAAATAAGGGCCAAGACGGCATTGGCCAAATAAAAAAAGTAGAATAATGGAGCTAGGCTAACTATGTATTATATTACTAGAGTTTGAATAAAATAAAACAAAATTAAAAACCTCTTTCTTCCATTTTTTTGAAAAGAAAAGTCCTCCCTCCGGGCATCGAGGGTTAGTGTTTACCGTAAGAACTCGAATAAACGATCCTTGTGCTGGGACGTTGGAGTTGCCTCTCTTAGTATGGTCTGGTGTTTTTTTCTTTTTTTTTCCTGTCTCTCGGGGCAGATTTTTGGTGTGTTTTTCGCCCCTTTTCCAGAGGAGGAAATTTCGGACTATCATACCTAGCACAAGGATCGTTTATTCGAGTTCTTACGGTACTCCTGTAAGCGTCTTACAAGGACCCTGCTTCCTTGCTTGTGTTCCGCCCGCCTCGTTACCAAACGGCTCCTCTCTGTCGGGATATTAGGTGCCGAGTGACTGTCTGTGCTTAAGATGTGACCAGTGTAACCTATTTGTATTATCATACATAGAGAGGACCTTGCTAGAAATTTAGCCCATAGACCGTGCCCCCTCGACGCAGCACCAATAGAGGCGCAACGGGAGACGTCTCGGCACCCAATCCTACTAAATTAGTTACCCTAAAAACTTGAATAATTGAACGGTGTGCTATGTCCTTGGACATTCCTCTCCCAGTAAGGTCAAGAAACTTTTGCCGTGCTTTTTGCTCCCTTTCCAGCCAAGGAAATTCTGGACTGCATAGCACACCATCCAATTATTCAAGTTTTTACGGTATTTAGATTACATAGTAAACATACAAAGTCAAGCAAAGCTGTGAATTGAACATATGCACATTTTTGTCCTGCCTCAAGTTTTCCAAGAATAGTATAAACGCTACTAAAAAAGTCCAACACGAGCCCGACACAGCATATATCTCCAGCCAAGCACCGCGCTTATGGACTGCAATTCTGGAGAGTGAGGATATACCCAAGATGTTATTGGGCCCCGAAGAGGCAGATCCAACAGTCACAAACACTAAATGGGACGAAACACCACTCTCAGGGGCTGCTGGGAGACGCCATGAGGAAATAATAAAGATGCTCCTGGGAAAGGGAGGCGTCAATCTAATTCGGCAAGCAAATAGCACAGGGCACCACTCTCGCGGGCTACAAAAAGTGCACAAGAGCTAGTTGTAGCGATCCTACCCAGGTGGAGCGCATCAACCCGAATACAGTGGATGCAAACGGCCTCTCTCTACTCTTGTGGGCTGTAGAGAGTGGGAATGAGGAAATAGTCAAGATGCCCCTGGGAAAGGATGACGCTAACTCTAAGTCAATAAACAAAAATGGCACCTCTCTCGCTGCCTGCGGAGAAGAGGCAGGAGGAAGTGGTAAAGATTCTACTTAAGGGAGGGCATCGGTTAGAATGTAGTGGGAAACAAAGGTTGAAGGCCACTCCAGGCTGCTAGGAAAGGCCATGAGAAAATGGTGAGGATCTTCATCGAACGGAAAGATCCCGACCCCAATTACGTAGACAAAACAACCAGACACCACTCTCGTCAGCCGTTGAAAAAAGCAGAGTTGGAGCAATGGAGCTTCCATCGTACTCGGGGTGAAGGGAATCGGTGTGAAAACAATAGCGAGTGATGGCCACACACCGCTCTCCTGGGTTGCTGAAAATCGGTGTGAGGAAGCGCAGGTAACTGCGAAGCCACTTACCGGGGAGGAGTCCAACCCCAATCCAATATCATATATTTACCCTAGTAGTACCTGACCAGAGTCCACAAGCTAAAAACAATCAAACTCCATATTCAAGATAACAGCAGTCGAACACCACTCATGTAGGCCACTAAGATAGAGCACGAAGGGGGGGATCAGAATGCTACAGGAACATAAGAATTGCAGCGGCGCACGAGGGATATGCAGTCAGGAAGTCGTGCCCCAGATTTTTGTGCGGTCAATTACCAGACTTTCTCCTCCGTTATAGCACGAATCCCCCTTTTCCATCACTCTTTCCCCCTTGCCAGCAAAAGTTTTCTAATCCTTTTTTTTTCTTCCTTGCCTCTCTTCTTCGCGTGAGAGAATCTTAACAGGTCCCAATACCGTACTATAGAGTCACATGGAGGACATATGACATGATACAGTACCGTATTATATTCATTACTTACCCCAGGCTACAAAGTAAGTACCCGAGAACAGATATTAAAGAAATATAGTAAAAAACCAATGAGTACGGTATCTGAGTGCCAATACGAAATGTATCTCTCCGTTTTCAGGTACGGTACCCATACCCAAGGACAAGTCTGACACAACTCGCAGCATAGAAGCACTACACCCGCTCACAGGGATCCGCAAAATACATGGCAAAAAATTCCTGCGCCCCGCATCTGGGTACCCATACAAATTTACGACCCCTGTCCTGGGATACTTTTCGCTGTAGCACGAGCGCCGGCGCTGTGGAACATAAGCTCTGCATTCTATGGTTCCACAAGCACGATACCTCGAAGCACAAGTGAAAACCCGGCAGGGTACAATACCGGTAGTGCCGGCACCGGTAATGCAGATTCTTTTATCGAACATTGGGCAGTGCCGTACGACACGAGTTCCACCGCGCCCAACTTGGCCTGAAACGGAAAAACTCGAGTGAATAATATCATACAATACCTCAGCAATCAAGCTGGTGATTCGCTGCGCTCAATAAAAAAAAATCCCGAAAAATCGAATCGTTATACTCCCTAGTATGATAGTATGTCTCCAGCATGCACGCCTATGATATAAAAAAATTTGAAACAAAAAAAATCAAAATCCGAATAAACTTTTGGCTTAATAATAATATATTTATGCTACCAATACACACACACCTACGGTACTGAGCACTAGTACTCGTACTCACACAGGAGGCACGGCAACCCCCACAAAAGTTGAAAAACCCGTTGACAAGACAAGACGCCCCTACCCTGCCAGGCTTACATAAGGCCATCCAACAGACCCTGAAATTAAAAACCCCAGGGGGCACGGGCACCAAGCAAACGATCTGCTTATGATATCATACTTTTTCCTTCCTTACCTTACCGTATGGTACCAGTACCTTACCTTACCTCACTTTCCATAGCACATGTTCCACAGCCACCCCGGCACACAATCCTTTCCCCCCGCCTTCGCAATTAATTAGCCGAACCAAACACCCGAACCATCCATCCATACCGTACCTCGACCACAGCCCCCACTCGGAGCTACTCAACCCCCGAGTGATAAACCATGACTAGAGCAACGTTCACACACACACATGAGGAAGCAATTTAATCAAACTAGACCTAGCCCTGTATTTAACCCCACCACGGCAATCGCTATAATACACCCCTCGACTGTGATTGATCTGACGTATAATAGCATATTACCATACTGGAAAGTGTCCTTCCCCAATAGACTGGGGCTGAATACCGTAGTCATTGGGTTGCCTACTCTTGTAAAGCCTTTTTTTTCCATTCTCTTTTTTTCCTCTCTCGGCACTTTTTCAAAAGTAAGGGAATTCTCCACTGTAAACAGCGCCATGGTTTGATTATTTGAGCTTCTATGGTATGGTATAATACTAGAACCCCCAAACCGAGGCTTTATCCACCGATCTCTTTGCGCGGTGAATAGACTATGGAATACAACCACGCATTACTAGCGCTGGACTAGAACTAGACTAGACAGACAGACAGACCACTGTAGACTAAACTTTTATTCCGGGCAAACATGAACATGAATCGAATTCAAGAGTAAAGAGAAAAGAAGAAAAGAAAACAAACGCCCGGAAAAGGAGAGGAAAAGAAAAAAAACGTAGCTCCAACCCAATTCCCCGACCCACCAAACCCCATTCATTAGTATCGTTGACAAAAGAAAGGTTTTGTATTCGTGGCGGTTTGCTGTTATGATTGTGATTGGGTTTTTTAGTTGTTTTTTTTATTTTTAGAAGCGCTTTAGGCCGACCTTTCTGGCTGGTGCTCCGGTCTTGTTTGACTTTCCGGATGCGGTGGATTTCTTGGTCGGGTCTTTCTTGACGACGAGTTCCTTCTTAGCAGTAGTGGCAGTGGTAGTAGGAGTGAGCGGTGGGCGGGAATTGGCGCTCTGGCCCTCGCGCAATTTTGGCGACTTGCGCCCACTATCTTCCGCATCCTCCCCCTTTTCAATACCGCTGGCGCTATCGCGTGTCTCCTGCCCCTCATCCATTGAGCGCTTCCCAAGCGGAGACGCGGGTCTCGCGACAAAGCGCCTAGTCTCCGCGTTCTCCTTCCCCGAGTCACCGCCTTCGGAGTCGGAGCATCTTTCTTTCTCCTTCTCCTTGCCTTTGTCCTTGCGAACGACGGTGGTGGATGGTTTGACAGCCTGCTTGATCTTTCTCTTCTGCTCGCCGGGGGCTTTGGGATCCTTCTTCCCCACACCTTGGTCATCATCCTCGCCCCGCCTCCTTGCTTCCTCCACGAGCCCCTTCAATTCCTCCGGCACACCGGCGTGTACACCTGTCATCAAGCGTGCGTGCCGCGCATACCCTTCGTAGTCCTCCAGCAGTAATTTCCCAGCGGCTTCATTCAGTGAGCTAGTCGGGTTCGGGTACACCAGCAAACAGCGGATGGTAACGAGCACGTCCTTCAACGTGAGCGCAGGCTTCCAGTCGCGCTTTAGCGTGTCGACGCACACGTCACCGCTGCGCTCGTCAACATTTGGGTGGAAGATCTTGGTCTTGAAGGAAGCCTTTGGCGGCTCCGTGGGGTAGGTTGGCGGTATGCGGAGATGGATTTGGAAGAGGCCGGTCTCGAAGGGAGTTTGCGTGGGCCCCACTAGGCAGATGTGCACGCTTGTCAGATCGTCCGAGGTTATGTTTGGCGGGAAGAAGTAGTCTGCCGGTAGCGCACTGCGGAGGGCCGAGTGGTCTTGGGCGAGGCGGCGGCGCTGGGAGGACTGGTGGTGTCGGTTAGTTAGGAAAGATAGTCAATGGCGGGATGAGGGAAGAATGAAAATTACCATTTTGTTTTCGTAGTCTTGATATACGGTAGGCAGAATTTCTACGTTAAAATAGGATGAATGGATGGTGCAGGCGGAGAGGTGGAAGCAATTAGCTTGGGAAAGAAGGAGAAGAGGAGGCCAGGAGCAACCAAATAAATACTCCCGCTTAGGAAAGATTAATGCTGTTGTTGTGGGTTGTGGGTTTCGTAGGAGGGCGGGAGGTTGGTGGGTTTGAGGGCATTCATTCTCCAGTGGGCGCGGCGGGCTACACCTTTCGAGAAGGGAAATAAAAAAAAGGTGAGTGAGAGCGCGTGTTTGTTTTGCCAAGACATCCCTCAAACGGGAAATTCCTTAAATCGCGAAATCAACATGGCAACGAGCTAGGAACGCGTTGCTATCGTGCTGGGCTGAATTGAGCCACTTGCCTCCTGCTTGCTGAGACCCTTTGGAGGTGTGGCTGGATTGCCGGTGACAGGTTCGCCTAACCCTAATCAACTTGAAACTTGGGGCTTTAAGGTTACACACAAGGTTCGCTGTGGTGGCTCCAAAGTGAAAAGCAGGGCTCTTGCCATCACGGCTGTCCTGGTGAGAGCACGGACAGTACGAGTAGGCTACTATGGTATATGACTAGCTATCGTGTTATCATGTGGAACATATGGTGCCCGAGCACAGTGGGGTGCAAGTACAAGTAGAGAAGAGCTAAAGATGATCCACTGGTATCAAGCAGCTGTTTCCCGAGCAGATCGAGGTGAACATCGAGGGCATCTGATTTTCCGGGAACTTCGTGAGGAGAAAGAGAAATGCGGAGAAAGGCTACGAGTACCGTACCGTACACCACGATATCCGGAAGGGGCGCTCACTAGCCTGCCGCCCTGTACACCCTCAGCCCGCTGATCGGGTTTTCACTTCTCGCTTGCCTTGGTGATGGAGGGAGGGATAAGTTAGTTGGAGATGAGCATCAATTCAGGCACCGCCGTGCTATGTCCGACACTGTGGACTATCGCCTCGTCGAAAAGTGTTCATTCATTCAGATAGGCGGTATGACATGATATGGTATTACCGTCCGATTTGCCAGCGAGGCGGTCCTACTGGCAATGCGTGCTATACGATACTCTGCTCGTACATGCTACATACCGGTATCATACGTGACGAGCACACGGAGAAGAAGACGTTGGACGCTTGTCGCAGAAACGATACGGGGAAGACTTTTTTTCTTTTTCTTTTCTTTTCCTCCTCCAACGCTGCCATTCTCAAACGAAAGGTTTCTATGTTTGGATCTTTTGCACCATTTTTACCTATCGACTTTTTCATCGTATCGTCTCATTTCATATCCGATGCGAGGCGTGCCATACCCTAAGCCTTTTTAGAGGGATCCTCTCTTTTTTTTTTCTTTTTTTCTTTTTTCTTCTCCCTTTTTCAACTCGTCCCGTCGGTCCTGACAGACAGACCAGACAGACATCTTGACGCAGGACACGCCGCTCTGCAGACACACGTGTTCCACCCTCAAAGCTCTGTTGAGCTTGCTGTGCATTTTTATTTATTATTTTATTCAACAAAGGCAGGAGGGGGGGAGGCAGTACTGTAGTTTTGCCTACCTGAGCAGAAAGAGGTTTGGCGTGGGTGTGTGTGTGTGTGCGGTCGCCGGCTCAGGGCTCTGAGTGAAAGTTTACACCGAAAAAGGGTTCTGCCTGGTGTTCCAACCCCCGAACTCTGAAATGCAACCCTATAGAGCCTAGCCTTTCGTGGACGCACTCTGACGGGAAACGGTTAGTTGGACGCCCGCAGAGATTGACGCAAGGGCGCGAGAGCTCCTTTTTTGGATGTCTGCAGGCAGGGATGTGGTTCCCCGAATCCAAGGGCAATCAGAAGATCTTTGAGGCGTGCGGAGAGAGAGAGAGAAGAGAGAGGTCTACTCGAGTACTCGTACGGTATTGTGTGGTATGTGGTTTTGGTTGCTAAAAAATCAAGGCAATTTTATTCATTCAGATGAGGGAGTTATGAGGCGCAAGCTAGTACCGCACTAGAGTCCAGCACTGTACTCGAGTACAGTACAGTACTGTACTGTGCCCGCTGCACCTTCTTCCTATGTCATGGTATCTGTTACCAATGTCATAGCCCAAATTACTGAGTATCATGCACTACCTTATAAGCCTGGACAACTGTTAACTGTACTAGTATACATCATAGCCTCCGCATGAGCGAGTGTTTGTAGCGTATTGGACTCTTCTGTCGTTTGATATGTCCAGCGCCCTCTATAGCCCGGCGAATTTGCACGGGCGGACAAAAGATAGAGCTGGAGTACCTGTAGTACTGTACCCAACTGAAGAGTGAACGCAATATGAGTGGACGTAATAAATAATAATGAAATAATAATTTGATGATGGTATTTAATAAAAATGAACGCTAGGATAAATTTAACTGCTATGCACATTGTTACGAACTCTGCCCTGGGGCACGATATGTGTGGATTTGTTAACCCGAGACTTGGTGCCCTCTCATTCATCCATCCACACCCTGTCCCGCTGGCCTCCAGTCCTTCTCGTCGTTGTCGACGTCGAACCAGCACATCTCACTCCACTCACTCCAGCTCGCTCCCTCCTCCCGCTCTTCCTCCTGCTCCTCCGCCTCCGCCTCCCTTTCTCCAGTCTGTTTTGCTGTTGTCCTTTTCTCTCTCTTCTGACGCGATACAGTACATACTTTTTTTTATTCACTACTAATTTTCCCTCGAGCTTCACCTTTCCTTTCTTTAGGTAATTGGAAGAGGAAAAAAAAATCAAAATCGCCCGTGTACCTTTTTGCTCCATGTCCTCCGGCAAACTACCGAACTGGGTGAGTGCTACACTAGAATGCTTTGGCTTTTGCCATTCCACCCAATCCCTTTACACTTTTTCCCTTTTCTTTGCACCTTGCTTCTGCTCCTGCTTCTCGATGCGTTTTGTACACCTATCCTCCCCACCCCGTTTTTAGCTGACCAGTAACTGTCATCTCTCTACCCCAGTCTCTCGGTTTCTTGTGAAGGTCGGATCCTAGGAGGGACAACTGCGCACACAGAAGACAGAACTGTCAACCTTCTACCTCCAGGTACGAAACACGCAGGAATTCGTCTATTGGCCCCTTGCTAGTCTACCCATTCAACGGAGCTAGAGCTAACTTGCAGCCTACTTCTCACCCGTCTTCCAACAAACAGTATTAATATTTCATCACGCGAATCTTCGCCCTCTCTCCTCAGCAGAATCGCATTGTCTCCCTCATCCATCCCCTCTTCACGACTAGACTCCTCCTTATACTTCTCTCAGTCTCTACCTCCCTCTTCGCCGCCTCTTCAACCCAGAGAGCACGAAGAAATTTTTTCCTTTCGTTCCCCCTCCCCCCACCCGGAACTTTCCCCTCCGAGCCAGGACGCGCATTCGCGGTCTGGGTCCCGCTCATCATCCAACCTTACTACGTCGTCGCCCCAGGGGCCCACCCGACAGCAGAGACGAGTGAGCTCTCTTTATTACACTCCTGCTGGGAGCCACAGGAGCTCCAGTAGCCAGCAACCCCCGCCTATTTACAACTCTGGTGAGAGTCCTGTCCTGAGACCTCGGGTTCCTTTGGGTAGGAGGGGTGTCGATTCGGCAAGCGTCAGCAGTGGAATTCACTCCGGTCCTTCGCCAACACAACGAAGAGCTATATTAGCTCAGGCACACTATTCAGTTCAAAGCAGGTATACCGAGGACTGGGTCCATCATCTAGGGTATCAGCAACACCGACGAGGTGATAGCAGTAGCTGCTACGTGGACTCGGAAGCCGGTTCCATCGACGATTCCAACGATTTCGGGGTGCATCGTCGGAATCCTTCGAACGCAAAGACAATCACCCCGGCCGACTTTCAGGTGGACAGGAATTTGAGAGTTTCCGAAGGTGATACTGAATCTTCAGATAACGATATTGGCACGGCTGGCGGCAGAGCTTACAGGACAGCTCCGCAATCATTGGTGGATTTTAGGATCAATACACCGCCGCCTCCAATGCCTGGACTAGCGAGCAGGTGGGCTACAGAGGTCGAGGAGGAGACTGCGCGGAACGGGGAGGTTGATAAATCAGTCCTAGATTCCCCCTTAACGCCAGGAGCAGAAGATAATAGTATGCTACGAACACCTTCATCATCAACCACCGCTACAAGCGGCATTGCAACTGCCACCTATGATAAATCACTCCCCATAAGCCGAACACAATCGCCAAACACGAGATTAACAAGGAAGTGGAATGGAAAGACAGTAGTAATACAGATACCATCGGACGCACCTTGGGGCATAGAAGGCCGGCGGCCGATGCCTTTAACGAGGGAAGAAGTCGAGAATAGGATGGGGGGGTGGAAATCGAAAGGGTATGATTTACAACCAGACGGTGGCCAGAGCAGAGCAGTTTTTCCACTGGAAACTCAGTGCAAGTTTGAGGGAAGCGACGTCATAGTTTGCATTCCCGATCGAAGAGGTATTGTTGGTCTTGATTCTACCTTTCTGCCCGAGTATAAGCTCGGAATTTAGATTAATAATTATTGTTTTCGAGCTTATCGAATGATTATATGTATTTACTTACCTTTTCAATTACAGATTGGCAAGCATATGTAGAGGCTTTACGGGAGGAGAAACTCAGGGCCTTGGGCGTATTGCTTGATGATGAACCCTCGAGTGCTGCTTCAGGAGGTAGAGGTCAAACACCATTGGTACGTAAATTCTTGTATCTTGTTATTCTTACCGACCTCTAACCCTGTCTTCAAACACAGTCTCACCAGAGTCCTGCCCAATATAACATGAATCCCTTCCCTCCGCCAGCTCCCACTGCATCTGCCATGAGTGGTGCCAATGGGAACATCGGCCACTTCTCGCCATCTATGATGGCGGCCTCTGTGACACCAGGATACTCTCCCGCGCATATGCCTTCTCCCATGAGTGCTGCGGCTGCTATGCATAACCCCCACCTATCCTTCCACATGCCAAGACAGTCCATGTCCAATTCTCCAATGGAACACAGCGAGTGGGGGCCTTACTCTATGTTTACTCCACCCCCGCCACAATCACAGCCCACTCCACCTGCATTAAACGGTTCAAGTGTTTGGAGCCCGATGAGAGGTGGTTCTCCTGTCGTACAAGGATTATACAGTCATTCACCGGGTTATAGCCAATCGCCCAGTATGGGTATATATGGACCTCCTGGATACCCTGTGGAAGCAAACAACGACTATATGTACGGTCCTGAAGCAGAAGCAAGCCAACGGATCCATCATCACAACCACCATCACTCGATTGTTGGCATGGAGAGATATCACCAACAGCAGATACGTCGTGGATCCCCTCTAGCACAAGTCGGGCATCCGGTACCGGAAGAGGACAACGAGATTGCCATTCTTGACAGCCCTATGATTGACGCTCCTGTACCGAAACACCGACATCAGATCAGCATCAGTCTCCAGAAAGAACTCGAAGGAGTCGAGAATTACCAGCGACAAAATGGACACCAACATCGCCATCACCAAGACGAAGCTGAACCGAACCCAGAAGGGTTTAACACAAACCCTGTATCTCCAGCTCCGGCTATGGCATACCCTGAGCAGCCAGAAATTCCACATGTGGAGCATGATGTGCATAATGGACCAGAGTTACGGTCGAATCCCGACGATGACGTTTCAGATGAGGAGACTGAGAAGGTGCAGAACAAGAAGGCTGCATTGGCACGAGACAGGGAGCTTCAGACGGGTATTAAACGGCACGCCTATGAGGACAATACTGTATCCTTACCAATGCCAGAAGCTCAAGTCCCCGGGTCCCAGAATTTTGGCCCCCAGGAATACCCTCTGCCACATAGGGGCAATTCGTTGAGCCAAATGCAGCACGACTACGATATTAATGATCCTCGACAGAACTCTGCCTTGGCGATGATAATGTCCGGGGCTGGAATAGGCTCTGGGCTCCCTCAAGGCAGATCTAGCGTGTTCCGCCCGTACTCTAGTGGGGATGTATTGAGCGAGGATGAACGCACAAACCTTTCTGATGCGCCCACAAATCCGAGCGTACCCACGAGCCCTGTCAAAAAGTTTTCCAAGCCAGCAACTGCCAACACCCATACACATCAAATGTCCAGCAATAGCAACGCATGGATGTCTGATAACGCGAGGCCCTCAGGATCTGTTACCTCGTCGTCGACAAAATTCAATGCTGAAGCTAAAGAATTTAAATTCGAACCAGGAGCCTCCTCCTCCTTTAGCTTTTCTCCTAAGACTCAACCTTTTGTACCGGGCTCTGTTGGCTCCTCACCTATCAGTGCTCACTCTCGAGACCATTCAAGAAACCAGAGCGCCAGTGCTTTTGGCGTTAGGTTTGGAACGAGTAACTTCAATGCCAATGCCACCACCTTCCGCCCTAGTTTCCCGACTGGCCCTCATACCGTTCTGTTTGAGAAAGGGGCAGCTGCTTTTAGTCCCAACGCGCCGGCATTTACGCCGAGCTCTCTTGCTAAGCCGGTACCCACTTCTCAACCTTTAGGCACCCCTTCTCCAATATTTTCTCCCGTCACGGATCATACCACAACGGTTAAGAAGGCACCTTCGGTCGTCCGACCGCCTAGCAGGCTGAATGTGAACCAAGTGGCTGAGGCAGTAGCGGAAGACGCAAATGGAGACAGGAGAGATGTACTCTCGGCTGATGAAGGTGGGCGAAAGAGGGCTAAGCATGGCCCGGCATTGAGCGTTGCGAAGGATACTGAAGTACCATCTTTGGAGAGCCTGACACCTACAAGGGATACTGTTGCTGAACTTGGTGATGCCCCAGACGCTGCTGCCCTAGCTGAGAGTGGAAGTGAAACCGAAGGGGAGAAATTGATTGAGGAGGTTCCTACGGTTCCCGTTGACGGTGGAGCTGGTTTAGAGGATTCCAGCTTCCAGCCCTTTGAATTCAAGAACAGCGAGGACGCAGCAGAATTTGCGATTGCACACTCTAGATGGGATGGGCCTTCTAGACGTGAATCACGTCTTGATATACTCACAGCAGGAGACCAATTGTCAATTGAAGAGGCTCAGTTTATTGCTGCAGACACACCGCAAGACACCCTATCGGAGCGCAACCCCACACCCCCGATCCTGCAAGTTGCCACCCCTCCTATAAAGAAGTTCAACCCGAATGCACCGTCTTTCTCGCACGACCCTACAGCCCAGGAGTTTAATTTCGAATTTACACCAGGCCCGAAGCCGCCATCACCCTTATCTAGGAAGCTTGGCGGGATAGGTGAATCGCGTTATGCGCACACTCCATCGCCACCTCCATCTGATCCGCCTCCGCCTCCACCTGTCACCCACAACATGCCCGCATTTACTCCCCCGATTGACGATTCACCTTATCATCCAAGTTCGGATCCATACAAGACCAATGCCTTTGGTGAACCAATTACCAGGCCAATGCCTACAGATGCTGAGCTGGATGAAGTCATCCAGCAATTAACCGTGTCTGATCCTACGTTTGCCGACCAAGAGGTTCGAGAACCGGGTACCAGTGACGGTGACGCTACTCCAGAGGAACCAGAACACAGGACCTTGTCTTCATGGAAGCGTGGCAGCCCGAAGAGGATGGGTATTCCCACTTTTGACGAACAGACGCCCCAACATGTACTTAACCATCTGGACCGCAGCGCCGGTCCAAGCCCCAGTCCGAGACGTGCCGCTGCGGTGCCACCTTACACTCCCCATCGCGCTTCATCCTTCTCCCCCGATGAAGAAACCTATGGACGTGCTCATGCCGCTGGCGGGGCTAGCTACCAACCTCCTTCACAAGAAATTGGCGTTGCTAAGGAAGCTGATAGTGATTGGGACGATATGGTATCTGGTAGCGAGGATGCTAAGCTACGCCCCCAAAGCCGACTTTTCTTCGATGCACATGTTGAGGAACTCGTTGGGGGACTTTTGCGTGCTAGCCTTGAACCTATGAACAAGAGTATCTCATCGATCCACGACCTCCTGAGGACCTATTCTGCTTTGTATCCCGGTAGGAGGGGAAGTGCTCTGTCTACAGCAGCTCACAGCGATGCTGATGACGAGGACGATGACGACGGCTTCCAGCCACCAAGATCTCCTAGGAAGGATCGAAAGGTGGAGATCCGGTCCGCGGTTGTCGAGGCTCTTACGATGCATAACTGGAGCTCCTCCACTGAAGACAAACTTTCCGAGATCTATGGAGCGATTGCGAAGATTAGCCGTGCTTTCCAAGATAACAACCTGAACGATGACTTGGCGGAGACCCGAGCAAGTATATTGGAAGCTCTCTTGAAGACAGCTCAATCTGAGGAAGTTGCAGCGATGAAGGATACTATCACCGCGTCGGCAAAGGCTGCGGTGAAGACTGTTGCCGAGCTGGCAGAGTTCAAAGCGACATTTATCAACTCCTTTAGCCAACTTGCTCAAGTGGGCGATGTCAATGCAGTGCGAGATTCTCTCGAGGAGATGATGGCAAATGTCCCCTCGCCAGGTCTTGTTGATATCAAATTGGGATTGCAGGATATTCTTGTTAAGACAGCACAGAGAGGTGATGTTGGTGAACTAAGCGGTGCCGTTGCAAGAATGGGACAGGAGGTTGCGCGAAGAGAGGATTTAGAGCATTTCCAGAACATTGCTATCGACGTCTTCTCAAAGGTTGTTAAGAGCAATGACCTACTGGAGGTGAAGGTTCTCCTGAGCGATATTCAAAAGGCGGTCGCTGGCGTGAACTTTGCTTCCGATAATACCGCGCTGATATCAATGCTCGGAGATGTGATGAAAGTGACCCGGGACAGTGCGGAGAACATCGATTTCCACCAAGAGTCACAAGAGTCTGTTATCAAGGACAACTACGAAGCTTTACGGGAGAAGTTTGATGCCATCCATGAGTCCATCTCTGGCATCGCTAAACTGATCGAAGAACGCTCTCTGACAAGCGGAACACAACAGCCTCTGGCTCCACCGGACATTGATCTCGCATACCTCAAATCGGTTGTTGAGAAGATCGATAGGGGCGTTCAACTCAGTTCGGAGAGGCAGCTTGGGTTGGACGACTTCCGGCAGGTTATTGAGAAGTTATCTGTTTCGCAACCAAGGCTTGAACAGATAAAAGAGGTGGTTTCCGATGCTGTCGCCGATGTTTCAGAATTAGGCGACATTAGGTCTATGGTAGAGGAAGTCTTTGAGACTCAGCCCAAGATGGAGGACCTCAGGCAAATGATGGAGGAGTTGTTCATGAAGCATAAAACAGAGGAAGTCGCGAAGAAGGTTTCGGATGTCAATGTGGAAGAGATGCAGTGGAATATGACTAGGTTAGAGAGAATGCTTGCTGAAACACAAAAGCGAGCGGACGAGGAAGCTCAACTTAGAAGAGACTCCCGAGAAAAGGCCGTTGAGCTAGAGGCTAGACTCAGGATCGCGGAGGAGGAGTGCATCAAGCAGAGAGAGTTGGTGGAGGAGAGGGATCGCCGATTGAAGGCAATCGACGAAAAGCGCCACCAGACTCTAACCCAAACTCAGATGCGAAGCGCACTTTTGGAGGGTGCTCACTCCTCGCTCCAGAAATCAGTCACTGACCTTTCAACAAAGAACACCAGCCTTGAGGTCGGTCTAAAGGAAGCACAGCAGACTAGCGAGCGCCTCCGGGAGGACAACAACAAGTACGAGGAGGAGAATAGGGAGTTAAGGAGGGTCATCGACACTATGCGAACTGAAATGGAGGAAAGTATCCGAGTCCGAGAGAAAAACCGCGGGAAATTTGACAAATTGCAGGAGGACATGACCACCGCGGCAGAAGAGATCGGAAAGGAGCAAGGCAAATGGCAGAAAACCTCCGAGGAACAGAAGGCCAGGATCGAGGTCCTCGAAGCTCGGTTGGAATCGGAACTCACGGCGAAGGAGAGCTTGGAGAGCGAGGTTAGGAGATTGGAACTTGAGCAAAAGGAGGCGATCAAGATCAAGGTTGAATTAGAACAGGTGAAGAAGGCTAGTGGGAAGATGGAGGAGATGGTGGAGACTTTGAAAAAGGAGGCAAGCGAACGGGACCAGCAGATTGGAGAGATGGAAACCACCATTCAGGAGGATAGGTCCAGCATCGCTCTACAAGAAGCCGAGAAAGCTAAGTCAGCCGCCCTCCTAGTGCAGCAACGCGAGTATGAACGGCAGCTAGACATCACCAAATCAAGATATGAGGATGAGAGCCATCAGATCAAGAGGGCGTTGGGTAACGCCAACGAGGATATTCAACGTACCAAGGATTTTATGAAAGAACGCCTTAGCATTGCTTCTTCCGAATCTGAGATCCTCCGCGAGCATATTTCCCATCTTAAGGAACAAGTCAAAGTTGCTACATCGGCCGCTCAAGCCGCTGCCCAGGCCGCTACATCTGCCAAACTACTCGCCACGCCAGCCACCCACAACGCCTCCGAGGAGATGGCACTTCGAGAATCAGTCGAAGTCCTTCAGAGCCAGCTTCAGCAACGCGAGGCCCGGATCGAGGCATTGGAGCAAGAGCTTTCGAAATTTGATAAAGTTGACATCAAGCGAAAGGATGAGCAAATTACATGGCTGCGGGAGCTACTTGAAGTACGCATCGACGAGCTGGAGGAAGTCGTCCACGCTCTTAGTCTTCCAAACTTTGAGCGCGAGCGCGATAGCATCCGCGATACTGCCCTCCGCCTGAAGACCAATCTACAAATGGAACGCCAAGAGAAGGAACGTGCCGAACGCAAGGAAACAAGTCCTGCCCCCAACGCCCTCGCCGCAAGACTGCCTTCTGTCGCTACAAACGCATGGGCTAGCTGGAGGGGCAAAGGGACCGGAACACCCTCGCAAACACCCTCACAAACCAGTTCCACACCTTCCCGCCCGACATCCGCCGCTGGCTTCCTCGGGATCCTTACCCCCCCCAGCGCCTCCGCCGCACTCGGTAACGCCCGGGGACTCGGTTCGAGGTTTTCAAGAGGTCCTTACGCTTCTGATACTTCCCACCAGTCGCTCCCCGCTTACTCCACCCGCCAGCGCGAGAAACAGCCCGCCGGCCGACGCCTTCCCCCGCAGTTATTCTACAAGGCCTCCTACGATGACGACGCAGAGAGTAGCACTGTCCTGAGTCCTGGTAGAACCCTACCAATGGAAGAAACCGACGATGACGATGCTACGGAGCGTGGAGATGATGATAAAGGCTCGGAAGTGGGAGGGTATTATAATAGGCAATGAGTTGCCATAAGTTTGAAAGGTTCCTTATTTCTTTAGTCTGGGAGCTTAATTGATTTATATAACGCTGCAATTTCTTTCATTTCTTTGTTTTTCCCCCTTTTATCCTCCAAATCTCTTCTATTTTGCTTTGCGTATACCTATTCTTGCAAGTGATATTTCGAGATTGCAGATTGACGACGGTGGGGGGTTCCCAGAGTTTAGATACTTACCCTCGTTCATTTCATTTGTTCTTCATTTGTTCATTTCTTTTGTCCATCTATCATGATTGAGTCGGCGGATGAACGATAGCACGAGCGGAGATGAAAGGAGAGATTGGCTAATCGGGAGGCCTTAAAAAGGGAGTCTTGTTTTTTCTTTACTTTTGTTTAGCGTTTGTGATCATTTCATTTCCTTCCCACTATATCAGCCTTTTTTTTCAATTAAAATATTTCCTTTAATCCTTCCTTCTGATTAGCGTTTTTGATTTCCTCAAATTATCCCCCTTTCTGTTTATAATACCTTTTTTTATACTATTCTATTTTATTCTACTTATTTATTCTCATTCTTCATTCCAATTTTTTGCGGTGATCATAATTCGTTGTGAATAGTGGTTTTTGTCGTTAGGGGGTGTGCTGTACGTGATGCCCAGGGGTTTGTCATGACGGTTTCTGATTTAAATTTAAAGCTTGCATTATTATCATTAATCTTTGTTCGCGTTCTTGGGCTTCGCACCGTGGTCCGTAGTAGAACATCTTGATGGGTGCGCTGCTAAGGTAAGTTTGGTAGGTGAAGCATTTCCGAGAATATGCGGGGCGGAGCGAGCCCGCGACACCATGTTCTGAACGACACCAACTAATCCAAAACCCGAGTGATATCCCCTAATCCATTCCCACCGGTATTTCTACTATCGACGCCCACTACACCTATAACACTACCCCCTGTCATCATCTAGACCCACGTCTAAGCGTGAGGCCCGCGATCGTCGGGGCAGCGGGAGAAGAGAGAGGAATAAAGTTAGTTGCTTCTCAACCCATCATACAAAATCACTCGCGTGACTCCTCCCTGCTCGTCACCCCCCACCTGAGTGGACATGCAATGATGGGCCTGGGAAGCCTTACCTTATGAGCGCTATCACTTTTTCTGGTTCGCGCTTACCTATATACTCGTCTGACGTTTGTGAACACTCCTGGGTCCGCATTTTTCCTGCAATGTCTACTTTGGGCCAATAGCACAGAGCCCGACAACGCACAGAACCAGGAATTCCGATCTGGATCTACTCGAGTAGGTGGCTGAGGATAGTTAGGATCCTCCTGAGATACACGATCTGGGCGCTATATATGCAGACCCGGGCGTATTCACAAGCGTTAGGATGTTACGAATATATGCTCATATTATATTCTGCATAAAAAGTGGGGTCCTAATAATAATAAAGGACAGTATAGTGGATTGATTGGTGGGGGTGCGGCTATGGAATGCCAATTATATTTCGCTCAAGAAGACGATTCGTGCAAGTGTTCAAGATAGAGAGAGAGAGAGAGAGAGAGAGAGAGAGAGAGAGAGGTGACTGGCCAGTCCTATTGGTGAATTTTTTTCTACAGTATATTGTTCCAACTGGAGCCATCCGTGACTATAGGGCTTAATAAGTGACGGGCGGGAAGTGATCGCTAGCGACAGAAAGTATGAGGGACTAATGGCGCCCTCCTGGATGTCAGTTTTATTTTTACTTTTGGAAAAAGAACGGATGGTCCATACCGTAAAAACCGAAACAATTGGGCATCAGGCCAAGTAAGACGTTGGTGTTGCCCCTCCTAGTAGTAAAGGTCTGTTGTCTCAAGTGAGGGTTGAAAGAGAATCTTCTCGGTGTGTTTCCCCCCCGCCCCCTACGGTAACCCAAAGGGGAAATTCTGGACGTCCTAGCGCCATGCCCATTATTTCAGTTTTTACGGTAGATGCCAGTAACGCTTATGATTGCTAGTGCCAGATGGGGAACTAAACTATAGAGGTCGAGAAATCGCTACAGCTCTGGCCGCAGGCTCTAGCTTAGAGAGTGTAACAATGTACCAACTTGTCTACTCGCTCTGTCCCTGTTAGTTGAACTCTAGTTCGTAAAGGTAGAACCCGGGGATACTGCAATCCCCCCCCCCCACAAGTACAAGTTCAAGCACAAACGCAGTACGATTCCATGACCTCCTGCTCTGGTGCTTGCGTAGGCTACAGTGCTACGGCAGGTGGATAGGCCCCCGCAGTACAGTACTCCTGCACCCATAGCCCCAAAGTGCGTTTTTTCCCTTCCACATGCCACCTAGATCCAAGGTAATATAAGCAACAGCACTCATTTCTAAAAAAGATTCCACACGACGAGTACACTTGCCAGATTCAAAAGTATTGGGAAATATTCAGCAAACTTGGCATCAAGGCCACCGACTGGATTCCCCAATACTTTTGAATCTGACGAGTAGTGCTTTTGCTCAGCATGATGATTCACCCTTTGGATTGAGTCGATTTTGCAGTAATAGTGTCAACAGGGCAACCGGAGGCGCGCTGCACACGCCCCAATCGAGTCCATGCCAAAACGCTTCCCCTTACTTCTCCTCGAGGAAAACGCAGCAACCCGAAGTACAGTACTAGTACCGTACCGTGCTCAAGCAAAATTCCTAATGGGGGTGCAGTCACCCGCTTATGCAGGGTAGACTGGCCCTGGTACGTAGGTGGTTGGGAAGGGCGATAGACGGAATAGCGGCCGCACCTACCGGTAGGCAAAGGCGACTGACCCACGATAAATCTCCGACCACCCACACCACCTCAATTAATGCCAGCAATTATCGCGATATGATGTGAATGCGGCACTGACGTATCATATCCCGTCCTATTGAAGTGCGAGTTCCCGGGCCCTTTTCCCCCACATCACAGACTAACCGACCAACCCACCTGAAACATCCGTCATTGGCCATCACTCGACAATATGTTACACAGGATTTAGGCCCCCCGTTTCTAACGTTACCAGCCCCTTGCAGCCTTTGACCACGCACCACATGTCTCTGGGAGATTGGAACAGCACACTTGGGAGATTAAGGGTATTTTTTTAGCGAGGCCGACTTTGGCGACAACGAGATCAGGGTTCTCAGGTCCTATATAACCTCGAATATCCTCCCATACCGTATACCCTCAGTCCGCTGTGCTCTCACAACACCCACCCACCACCACACACTTCCTACAACAGAAAAAAAATCTTTGTACACACATACACACCTAAACATTCAATTAAGATCTCTAAGCCTCTAATTTCAGCAAATATGAAGCTCCAAAATCTCCTTCTCCCCGCCTCCTTCGCAACCGCCGCACTTGCTGGCCCCATTTCTTACGGTATCTGCCAGAGCGGCTGTGCCTGTGTTGTCGTGGCGTGCTATACTGCCGCCGGCGCAGTCTTCGGGACGGTCCCTGGGGCGGCGGCCGCTGCTTGTCCGGCTATCTTAGCGTGCAATTCTGCCTTTGGTACCTGCTCTGCTACCTGCGCGGGTGTCACTCTCCTGGCTCCGATTCCTTAGGTTTGGATCCTGCTTCCATTCTCTCTAGCGTACTGCTGACAGATCTGTAGATCGGTAAGGTTGCACATGGAATGAACGGGTTTCTTTTGTATCTGGGTGAAGCTAGGGCGGCTCTGTTGTGGGAATAAGCGGTTGTTGTTGTTGTTGTCGGTGGTGGTGGTTGTTTTCAAATTCAGCGAGGATACTAGTTTCTGGAGTTTGTGCTTTTCTTCGTCATTAATAGTTGTATTTTGCAAATTGAAACATAAACCCAGATACCGCGTCAACGTTCAGTCAGAGTGCTCTTTCGATTCTCACTAATTCTTCCTAAACAGCTCTAGGAGGCCAACTCCTCCCCGAAACGTCCCCTCAGTGAATAAAGTCCTCTCCTACCTCTGACCGACTCAAAATAAGTATACAAAGCTCTACAATAGAGTGACGGCGCCCCGCTCAAGAATGAAAGTTGGAAGTTGGAAGTTGGAAGTTGGAACTCTTGGCGATTATTTGAGAGGGAAGAAAACTTCTCCACAGCAAGAAGTTTGTGTCATTGCGTATTCGTTGCACTTTTCAGGCGTTGCCTCGGGCATGGCTGCCAAGGCTTAGGACCTCTAACTTCTAACTTTGATTTATGCACGGGGGCGCCGTCACTCTAATGTAAGCCCCCAAAGGACAAGAGTGAGAAACATGGGCCCACCATTGTGCAGCAATCTTTGCTATTTCCGGTATGAAGCCCCCAACTCTCGAGATATCCATACCTCCATTAGCCCGGTGGTTCTCTGGGGGTTGTGTGCATGCATGCATGCATGCATGCGCCTAATCGCGATCCAGACTTGTCCTCGGAAGTGCCACATGATTTCGCTGGATGTGCTTTTGCACCCTTGCATCAAAAAATAACAAATCCAGAGCTGTAGCCTAGGTTACCGTGATGAGCACGGACGTAAAGAGACTCCATACAAAGAATTGACAAATCCGGACCCCCTTTCCCACGACCGGGGGGGAGCCGTCCAAGAGGGCACAGGTGCGGCGGGGAAAAAAGGCAATTTGGTCTCAACGAGCACACCGGCTTCCGCGCGCGCAGGTAGCTTAAGCCAAAAGTTATGATACCTCCCCGAACATTTTCAAAAGCACAAGCCGTGTACGGCTTGGTCTCTCATCTAACAAGCATGGAGAGTGTTGCCTTCTATCATGGTGTGAAAAAAAAAACCCCCCTGTCCTGGAGCAACCCCTAGCCACCGTTCCATAATTGCTATTCGACTCCACCCTTCAGCCCGGTCCCAATCCGAGCCTCGCAATACCAGAACCCATCTCAAAAAAACGGCCCACTCCTATCCTTTAAAGTCTGTACCAATATCATTTCGCATGGCAATCCACCTGAGACTGTAGAAGCTTTCCTTGCGCTGCTAGTTTATGGGGCACCGTTCCGCTGTTAGGGGGTCAAACGCAGTCCAGAAGCGCCCTCAAGGTTGCTCAAGACGTAGTCGAGTGATATATTATGAACAGGATCTAGATTCCTTGCCTGCACTCCCGGTGCCGCTCTTGAGAAATATTCACTTTCAAAGCCATGAAGTATTCCGCGGCAAAGCGAGCCCACGGCATAACGGGAATAATCCCTATCATACTCGAGTATTAGGTCAAAAAAAACTCCACAATCCTCCTGCAAAAGGGGTGGTTCGTCGAGACACACATTCTTTTGTTTTCCTTTATGATATCACAGCGCCTGCTACGAGTACTTCCATCCCTAGTCAGAGAGCCGAACTCGCAAACCTCCCTGTGAGGGTTAGTAGTGATGATCGGTTAGGCTACTAGAACTAGTGAGTGAATAATAATTCTAGTTTGGTAATTTAACACTAGAGGGGGAATGCGCTCCAGTTTCTTAGCTCTCGATAGAAGAAATATAAAGTTTTTGGAGAGCCCTAACTTCCTCCCTGTGCTCAAGTTACAGGTCAAGAGGTCAACTTGGTATTATAATGATAATTATTATCATTATGATGATATCATACCATGAATCTCTCCGCCGAGTCGAGAGGATCCTAAACTCGAAAAAAAAAGCGTGGGGGTGAAATAGAGCTGGGAAAGGTCCCATGTCGAAGGTCCTCAGCATTTGGCCAATGTCGCTGAGGTAGCTTAGGGGTTATCTTCTTGATAGTAATAGGGGAAATTAGGCATGCATGCCGGCCAGTTCCCTAGTCACTATCAACCCTCCCATTCCTTCGGTCGCTTCATAATGCAATATTTATATAGCGGGGAAACGCCAAAGGGGGCTTAAGTGCCTTCCATAACATAAGATATTCTAGGAAATGGTCTGGAGGATGAGCAGTTTATTAATTGCTATTAATGTGTGTGAACAACAGTTTGTCCGCTCTAGCACGAAGGCAAAAAAGGGGAGAAAAAGGCAGGAAAAAAAGAGATGAACCCCACACACACTCTTGTACAAAAAAACTCTTAAAGCAGGATTGGTAATAGACTTTAAGCCCGGTGTTTTCCCTCTCATACTGTACCAACTCACAGTCCCATGTACACACGGATTACCACTTGGTTTTCTGTTGTCACATCAATCGAGGTGTTGTGCATCGACAACCAGAACCATACCTGGGCTATCATGTGTAAGCCGTCCTTGTTGCCAGGGTTAGGTTTTTTTTCCTCAATGGGAAAATAAAAATTGAAACAAAAAACATCGACAGGGTTTGAGCCTGTCCTCAGGAACGAAACAGATTTCTTGTCTGTTGCCGTAACCACCCCGCCACAATGTCTTATTCATTGTATCATACTTTGGTGGCTCGTTGAAAACCGGAAACAGGGTATTCCGACTCAGATAACCCAACACCAAGAGCCCGCAAAACCCCAGAAAACAGCCAGAGGGACCAGGTCTTGATAAGTTAGTATTATGAAAAAGCTAAAATAGAACCTATGATAATAAGAAACGATGCTTCTTTCTCAAGGAATCAGGCCCTGGAGTACTGTATGAGCATGAGAGTACCTTGCCCACCACATGGCACAACAAGTATTATTAAATTTTTAAGATGACCCAGAATACACTCTCTTTCCAGATACTGTGATCACCCGATTGCATTGGACCTAATCCAGCACGGGTAGTTTCCGATTTTTAATATATAACCCAATGAGTTATTATTGAACGATCCGCCATGTAGCGCAGGATAATTAAAAAAAACCCCCCTGCCTAATAGGGACTAGGAGATTAGAGAGCCCTGCCTTCATCAATAGGGCTCTGGGGTTTACTAATCCTGCTACGAGGTGGTAGAATCCGGCTCTGGACCTTAAGGTTGGCGATCGAGGGGGGCAGCAGAAAAGAATGAAAAAAATCCCTTCGCCCTCTTTGACTTGGAAAAGCAGTTGTAGGTCCAGAGGCTATAGACATTTTCACTCTAGTAAGCCACGTTCTCCCTATTCATTGCCTTGTAAAAAGATTTCCTCAAGAAGCGAAACATAGATGGCGCTTAGTGAAAGACATAATATTGGCAGACGCCGGACAGGTACAGCACAGCCGGGATAAACACATGATATTTAAACATGATCCGCCGATACTGTACTGGCTTGGCACCTCAGCATCTAATTGCCCTATCAGATGAAAAGATCACACTTCCCAAACCCGCAGTACAGTACATAAGTAAGACTAATAAACATCCTTCCCCCTTGGACCTCAGCGTTGCTCATGTAATACTTGTAGGAAAGGACATGGCCAAGCATGTGTTGAGGGAAACTAAATACCAACAGGGCTTAGGGCATGTCTTGGCGGATGTTTCCATTCTCATTGGTACATGCTGACCTCAATGGCTCCCGCTAGCCAATGGAAGGGCCAGTGGCACCCGAGCTCAAGTTCAATGGCAAGCATAAATAGGAAATATTACACCGAACGAAGCACAATGGGAATACTCACTCACTTTACCGTTAGGTGTCGTATGGCCAATAGCCAAATCCGGCCTTCAAGTGCATGCATTATTCACCATTCAGACTCCCAAAATTCCTAGGTCCCCATTAGGTTCGTGCTCTGTGCCAGATTACCTACAGTATAAAAGACCTATCTTCCCCCCCTTGCCTACCTTCAATATTCACACACATCGACGACTCTCACCAAGCAAAGTGGGGAAAAACCAACAATACTTTCAATTCATCATGTCAATTCACCCGCATCAACCACCCGCTATGGAGGCCAAGACCTCCAAGACCACCATCCCCAGGGAGAATTCCGGAACCAGTACCGCACATGCAGATGCAGGCATCGCATGGCCAGACCCATCCGCTACCACCGAGGCCGAAACCATAAGAGCCCGCGAATCTGGCCTGTATGGCATGCTCGCGAACAGTCTCAGCATGATCCGGGGCGCCGTGGTCAGGCTCAGTGAGGTAATTAAGCAGGGGGAGAAGGAGAAGGAGAAGGAGAAGGAGAAGGACACGGACATGGAGATGGAGATGAAGGTGGAGATGGAGATGGAGATGGAGACGGAGACGGAGATGAAGGAGTACAAGGAGATGGAAGACCACAGTACCACCGCTACCACAGCTACCACAGCGGCTCCGATCGGGGTTCAGATTCCGGCTCCACAAACAGCCCACCATATATCTCCGGAAAGCCTGAAAATTGAGCAAAGCTCCACATCCCCGGCTATCATCTATAGAAAAGTCAGTGCCGCGGGTAAAGTTACGAAAGCCCTCCGGGGCAGGACTCTTGGTGAGACACCTCAACGCTCCCAACGCCGGAGCATGCGCATCATGGAGTTGCAGAAAAAGCATGCGCAGGATAAGCTCACTGTTGCTTCTACCAACCAGGAGGAAGAGGATACTGTGACAAGTCCCGATAGGAGCCAGATTGCAACTATGAACAAGACTAGAGTTGGGATGGAGAAGGGGAAGGGGGGACGTGTAAAGGCTGTCGCCAAGGTCGATTCGCGGATTCTGAAACCTAGGGATGGTGCGAGGGTTACGAAGAAGACTGCTGTGGGGGAGTTGGGGAATAGGATTATGACGAAGACTAAATCTGGGGGCGAGATGGCCAAGGAAGTCGGGAATCAGAGCATCACTCTCGCTGCTACTATCGATAAAGTCAGGGAAGTCCCTCCTGCTAGTGCTCTCCCTAAGGTACTCCAGACCCCCCAGCGCCGAAGCATGCGCATCTTCGAGTCGACACGCAAGCACGGGCATGATAAGCTCGCTGTTGCTCCTACCGGGCAGTGTGAGGTGCCTGCTGTGGCCGCTCAGGTTGAGAAGGTAATTGTCGACTTGTTGGGTGGTCATATTGCGCCGGAGACTAAGGCTAAAGCTGAGATGGAGAAGGGGAATGAGGCCACCATCAAGATCAATTCCCCGATTCTGAAGCCAAGGGCCGGCGCTGGAGTTACCAAGAAGACCCCTGTCAGAACTTTGAGGAGTAGGATAGAAGAGAAGAAGGGTAAGCCTAAGGGCAAGATCGAGAAGAGAGACGAGGGTGAGAGTATTACTGCCACCACCACCACCACTATTACTGATCAAGTTACAGAACCGCCTCGCTCTAGGGCTCCCTGTGAGGTACTCCGCCAGCTTGCAGCAGCAGTTCTCATCGATGTCAAGTCCCCGATTCTGAAGCCCAGGGAGGGTGCGGGGGTCTCAAAGAGGGGGGGCAGAAGCGGCGAAGGCAGAAGGGGCAAGACCGCATTTGCCTAAAGAAAAAACTCAGCGTGACTGAACCTGCATAACTATGTACTATTAAAGCGTTTGTTTAAAATTTAATAAACTTTTTTTCCTATTTTCCCCTAAAAAAGGTGTCTTGGTACAGGGTCTGCTAGGGCCGGGAAGCGGATCAGACGGGGAAGTGAATCAGTTAAAATGCGCCAGAAAAGTAGACATCTAGAAATCTCAATTGACCCACAACACTAAGTAGAGGAGATCCAGAAGGGCAGGAGATAATTCTAGTACCACAGCATTTCAGATTTGCCCGTTTTTGAGCCAAACTCAGAAAATTCTATTTTGCCGAATTCCCCGTAGTGAGGATTTGTGCGAAATTCACAGACAAACCGATTCACTTCTGCGTCTGATCCACCTCCCGGTCCAGTGCGTTATTCTAGACCCTGTCACCGACGAATCTGTTTATACATGCCACCATAGGTTCTGATGCGGGACCAACAAAATGCACTACCACTCACACAAACCCCTCCTTCTGTAGCTGAAAACTCCCTACTCTGGGAAAGAGTCAAAAAGACACAGCAAAGTGGGCTGCTCGGCCGTCCCGAAAGACCAAAAAACCCACAAAGCCCCGCCAGAGAAGGCAGCCCCAAAACGATGCCAAAGGGTTCGATTATTCTTGTATATATATAAAAGTCCCTGGCATGAATGGACCGAACACCGCCGGGGTCACGGGAGCTGAAAGCCCTTTGCCAAGGAGCCCCCTGGCGGTCGGTCCATTCATGCCAGGGACGTGTACAGTATACAAAGCCATCAACTTAGAAAATAAAACTGAAAGATTGATCAAAAAACTTCCATGTTATCAACAAGAATGATGATCTTCTCACTTCGCTTAATTTCATAAAATCACAGGATGACAAATATGGCATCTTGTAACTCATCCCTCAAGGCTAGTAGTCAATTTACTTCCCTACACCATGTTCTACGACGCTTCTTAGCATAATACGCACAAGTCCCTATATAATTTCCCCAAGCTCAGGTTACCAAGCACTCCCGCCGAACTTTATCAATACCCATGCCATAACCAAGTCGCAGGACCCATTGTTAAATTTCTTCACCATCCAAAAGACCACCACCAGCTTATCCTATGTATAAAATATTCAACTAGATTCTACCAAGAATCCATCGGAAAAAAAACCCATAAACTTCCCAACCGTCCGACTTGGGGCCTACTCAATAAACACCATAACATCGCAGCTCGATAAACAGATTCACTATAGATATGTTTGAAAGCATACAACCTTTCAATATGGCAAGATGGCCGAGTTGGTTATGGCGCCAGGTTAAGGTTATCTTAACACGCATCCTGGTTCGGGAAACTGAGCGTGGGTTCAAGTCCCACTCTTGTCACAATTTTTTTTTCTTTCTTCCCTCGTTCCTTTGCATTCACCACCACCACCCCCGTTTCCTCTCACCCATAATCCCTTATCTCGCTCCCCGATACCGCCCAATGATGGCGTTCTCCTCCGCGATGCGCACTCCGTCCAGCCCGGCGATCTTCTGTCGATACCGATAACAGCACCACAAGGAAGCAAGTATGATAAGCAAACAAGCAAGGCGCTAACAATAGGGCTGGATGTGGCACTCATTCACACAAGATCGCGATCGACCCCCCGACCAGATAAACGGCCAAACAAACCGACAAAACAGATGGCGGATCTATCACAACCACGCGATCAAAGCACCATACCGTACTACACCGTAGCCTCGACCATCCAACCGAAATAGCCTCAAAATCCACAATAATTCCCGCCGACAACCTTCTAGACCCCTCTACCAAAAAAAAACCTACAGCCTCAAATCGCCCTACTTCACCCACCCACTAACCGGTACGGGTACAGTACTCATCCGCCAGTCAATCAATCAACCCCAGCCTCACCACGCTTAGAAAAGAGAAAAGAAAACAAAACCCCCATCCACTCCCGAATATCCCTCACTAGGCTAGACTAACTCTCTGTCGCCCTCGTCGCCACTCGTGGTGGTGGCGGCCGGGCCCGGGCCCGAGTGATCACGCATGACACCCCAACCCCACCGAGCCCCTCCCCCAGCGAATCCCGAGAGCGTTTGAAACTGGACCGACATTGATTTTGTAGACTGACTGACTTGTGATCCTGACTGGAAGATATGGCAGGGATGATCATTGTGATAACCGGTACCGGTATCTAAGTTAGTTCTATATATTAAAATGGCTGCGGGTATTTGGCTTGTTTTAACCCGGTTGGCTGGCATTGCGTTGGAACTCGTGCCGTGCAGGGACCGTTGGTGCTGGGTTGGGTTGGGTTGGCGGGCTATTGGATGGTAGAGGAGGAGGCGGCGGATATCGCGTGAGGTATTTGGCTGGCTGGCCGGCCGGCCGAACAGGTGGGGTTTTGGCAGGTTCCTGGGAGGGGGGTGGTATAGGGGGTTGTTGGGCTGTGCTTGGTGAGTATCATATTATATTGATTGGGTTTTGGGGTGGTGTGCGGTAGTGGTGGCAGTCACAAGTGTTCGAGGACAGTAAACACTGGGAATATGATAGTTCGGGATATGAAAGAAAGCGCAGGGCGAGAACTCAAGTTTCATTGACCATGCACGGCGAGCCCGGTTCTTAATTGAATGGTTGCACGGGGGGTTATAAAACAAAGTAGGAAGGGGGTAATCCAGATATTTACAGTACAATTCCGATAATGAAGATGAAGGTGAAGATGATGGAAACAATGAAAATGATGATAACAAAGGACGAAAAAAAATCCATGATCAAACAAACCTAACCTAGCCCAACCTCAATATGATATAAAAACACCGCCATTCTCCAAACTTGGATATAAAAATCAAAAAAAAATCAAAAAAACACAACGTCCAACACCATGATAAACAAGAAACAGATACGAAAATGAAAATGATAAAAAACCTGTACAAAAAAGATGGTATCTTTACAAAAGAAATCTTAATTAAGCATAGACAGAGAATCAAACAAACCCGTAAGCAAGTCTTTTCCCGAATCGATAAAAATAAACACCGAACACCCGTTTTTCTAGAGTGCTGTTTTGAAATGGGTATGAAATACAAGTCCGAACACCGATAAATACAGAGTGGTTATGACGAAAGTGACGCCGATGATGGGTGTGTAGTTGATATGGGGGCGGGGGGGTATGAACAAAGGAGATGCCGAAGATGGCAAATGTTTATCTGCCGGAAATTCCTCGCTGATCGATCGTGTGGGGAAAACAAAACAAAACAAACTCCGAAATGTGATGATGGTGATGATGGTGATGATGATGGTGCCGGCGTATGGAGGGGTATAGTACAAGGTATGGATGTAAGGGGGTTCGTGTAGCTCGTGGGGATCGTGGGGATCGTGAGAATGTGTAGGGGAGGGGGAATCTAGCACAGTTGAAATGCTGCAACCACAAACATTAGTGCCACGAACTCAAATAAACGATCCCCCCGAGAGATTCAGCTTAAACATACCGAGACGAAGAGAGGGAAGGGGGAAAATGGTGATTTTTATCACCATTTACCGGTCCTTCTCATAATCTCCATTGACCGAAGAACTCGCACTTGAACTGCTCTTTGCCTTGAAAATCTTCCCCCACAATGAGGTAACCCATCCATTTCGCTCCTCCTGAATCCTTCTCCTGTTCTCCAACTCGTCCTCACCCTCATCTACCTCGTCATCCTCATCGTCGTTCAAGTCGGAGAAGCTGGGCTGTGGGAAAAACACCCAGTTATCGTCCGACGTCGGCTGCAGCATGAACGTTGTTGTGTTTGATGACCTTTTTGATGGCCGGAGGGGGACTGTCGCCGGTGATGAGGCTGACCTTTGTAGATCTTGTGACATTTTTTTAATTTTCGTATTTGTGTGTCGTGTTTTGTTTCTTAGTTACCACTATCTTTCTTTACCGGTAGAGGGTGTTCGTAGCGTGGTTTATGTAGTGTTTTTTTCTGTGTGTGACGCGGTTGATATTTGGTGAGGATAAAATAATCGTTGTTGATGATCGTTGTTGTTGTGCGTGTGTTTAGCTGTGCGGGACCCGGGAGGGGACGGGGGGTCGCTAGGGTTAAATAATAATAATTTTTTGTTTTTCGCAACTATCGAAGTGCACTGCAGAACTCGAGGGGAAAAAAAGAAAGAAAGGGAAAGAGGAAAAAAGCCTTGCTGGGTCGAGGGAAAGGTCCAAAGGTTTAATAGTAAAAATACAGCACTCGAATACACACGCTGGCAAGTAGCAATCCTGCAAAACTCACGGACCGGCTTCCTAGCTCCTCCTCTATCCCTCATACCGCAAGGAACCGCCATACCGCAACAGAAAACCTACTGCTACGTGTCGTTCTATCACACATTCATTGGGGAACAGACTTCTTGAAAAAGTTACTTCGAGGTTGCTGAGTGCTACGGATTGGTAGTGTGTTAGGGTGGGTGTAGGGGACATTCCATCCACTGGAGCGAGTATTTCTGCAAGAAAAGGAGAAAGGAATAGGAAAAATATGATGATCCAATAATCGCTCGCCGCGTGCACGTCCCCGTCACTTTGTAGTGTGACGAGACACCTTGGTCGGGTCCGGGTAACAGAACATGGGACCTTGCTCTCGGAATGGAGGTCATCATCTCATTGATTATGCAAAAAAAAAGGTAAACAAAGGGGTGATTATTTTGATGCTGTATCTTTCGGGTTTCAGCCCCAATTCAATCAATACCTGACGATATCCCCCACATTTCAACCGTTGACTCTAGAGACCCATTCGTCATAATGGAATGTCGAGTTGGCCGAGCAGCCATGACGACTGTGCCTCCTCTGTTTTTTTCTTTTCCGTCTCCAACTGAGCCCGCTAGCGAGTGGCTAGGTGTGCCTTTCGTGAGAAGAAAAGAAATAAAACGAGTACGGGACTCTTTGACAGAACACGGTTCGACACGGTAAGTGAAAGTGATACTCCAGAAAACTCGTCGGATAGGTACGCTCCCACGTCTGAGCTCCCATAAGGAACAAGACAGGATGAACTTCCTCCCTTTGGCGAATAACCCCCACACCCGGCTGTCATCTGCACTGCAAATGAGGCAGTTAACTCTACGGTAGTCGTACCGGTACTACACCAGTATGATCTGGGAAGAACCAGAATACGCTAGCAAGGGTAAGAATACTGTACGAGTACATGGGCGGAAGAGGAATTCCTTCAAGAGGCAATAATATTTCACATAATCGCCGCCGAGACACAGAATTTGGTCTCTTTCTGCAGTTCGATTTCCTCTAAAGGCTGGCACCCCTCACCAAGCTTTCTTTACCCTTGCCGGAGTATTCTGGTCCTTCCGACATTATGCGGTAGAGCACTGCAGCTCCAGTGGATGGAATTAGCGGTACTCCGTTTAAGAATTACTGTACGAGCAGAGATGAATGATGCCTGTACTCGAGTATATTGACCGCATCTCTGACCAGTGCGGTATTCGTGAGCTCCATCCAAGTGACTCAAGAAGGGCATCGATGACCACCATTCTTCCAATGATAAGAGTTCCATTACTACCAGATACGGCACCGGGTTCTCTCTCACACACTCACTCCACTGCTGGGGAAAAATTGGAATTCGACGGTTGGGGAGCTCTCGCCTTTCTTTCTGCACGCTTGCTTGCTCCGTAATGAAATTGACAAGGGCGATAATCACCGAGGCATTTCTCGCACCTGCTAGAATGTACGAGAGAGCGGTCTGCGTAAATTTCTCCGTTCCGATATTACCGTTTCGCATGATGCTATTGCATCGCATGGAACCTACGCGACGGTCGTACGGGTAGAAGAAGTTCTCCGCTCCATTAATACCGGTAATTCCGCAGCGAGTGACTCCCCGTGCACAGGTCCTCGCTCCCGCAACTCATCAACCCGCGAACCGCACCAAAACCAGCACCTCCCTTAAACCCCCAAAGTGCGAAACTCCGCATTGCCACGAGAACCAGTGCATAAGGCCTCCATCCATCCATCCCGAGGGTTTAGGGAAAATGTGAAAACCCTCGACGATCACTCTATAACTTAACCTTTTTTCCCCCAAGGACGAGGAAAAATGAAATAAACCATCAGATGACCCCATCAAAAGTGAAGCTTTCCCCACGAAAAAGATGGGTTGCAGGAAATTTTCCAACATTCCTCCATGGTGCGATAGGTAAAGCGAGTAATCCACAGTTCATGTAGCCTCCGACCGAATAGAATAAAGGCCCCGCTCCGCCCCCCTCATCCGGTGCTTGATGCGATTGGTATGGCCAACTTTTTTTTTTGCTTCGCAGGTGTTAAGCAAACTAATGTACGAGTTAGAGTACAGCAATGCACAGTAAGTTAGCTTCCCAATTCTCACCCTACCACGCCTCTGGGCCATCGCTCACACACACTCTCTGTCCTGTCTTTGTGGCCCCGTGACAAAGTTGTCATGGTCGTTCTGCGGATACGAACGCTTTTTCGTGACCTGTTGCTACGGTAACGCATGGCAGTGGGGAGGGGGAGGGGAGGGAGGCGGTTATGCGAGCCATGAGCAGATCAACGCTTTTGAACGTTTCAAACCAAGACAAACACGTATTATGACTTTTTGTGTTACTGCAGTACCGTGCGTGCTGCAACGCCTGCCAGCCAGCAAACACTACAGTCACAGTGCAATGCAAACCCAGATCCAACATCAACGACGGCGAGCGGCAATATACGCTAAGGTACAATGGCTCACATCTCGCAAAGACAGCCAACGGGCGACAACTGAGCCTCGAGTATCCCACACCCGCAACGAAGGTAGGTTAGTAGACAGGCAGGCAGATGGGTAATCTCAAACTTCGTTGGCATCGTACATACTGGTACTCGCGAACGGCACGATATGCGGAGCCAACGTGCGACAGGGGGTTAGGAGGAGAAAAAAAGAGGGAGAAGGAAAGACCGCGGCCCGGGCGATCAGTGACGGAGTGTCTAATCTTATGATAGCTTTATCATCGAGCCCCACTTACCCTTTGCGCCACAGACGCCAGCCCTAGACCCTCGTGCAGTACCAACCCCGTATGATAATACCCGATCCTCGCCAGCCAGCCCAACGGTGGAGATGGTGAATAAAGGAATGGGGGAATGAAGGGTGGAGGGCGGGAAGGGGAAAGCGCCGAATTATAGAACACCGTTGTTGTTACTTTACACCTTGTCGGTACTTTATCTACGATTCCTTTCCGAATGTCCGCTCCCTTGCTTAAGCGTGCAGAGTATAGCCAGCTAAAGAGGTGAGAAGGAATTCATTTGCCGGTCTGAGAAAACTAGCCCGATATCTCGACCAATATCTGGTAGCCTGGTATATGCACTCTGGAAGTGTCACGCCGGTCGTGTGTCAACACTGTCTCATACTTCTTGATGGCGGGGTAGGCATTAATGTACTACCGGTATCTTCACGACAATCAATCTGGGAGCCCTCAATGCTATTGGGCTGCGAGGACATGTACTACCCCACCAGAACCTGACGAATCGGTACTGTACGTTACAAACTCTCCTACTGACTTGGGCGCCATCCACTCCTTAGATGTAGCGATCCACAACATTGTAACTAACCCCCTCCCCACCTCTAGACCTTCAAAGCCCGCCTTGCTTAGAGCGAGGCCGTGATATTAAACGACATCCCAACCCCACTAATCCCCTGCGTCGGTTCCAATAACGAATACGTGCCCGCCCTTGCTTCGCAGCAATACTAACAACCTCCACGTCCCCCTTGGTCTCCTCCCGCAGGATCCCAACTGCCCGGACCGCGCACGAGCAGATCTGGAATTTCACATGAGCAGACACGAGCGTGGAGCAGCGCTGTCTGCATCGAGGCTCTTGTTCACGAACGGGCTCGGGAGCAGAACTGGTGAGGGTTGTGATGAGGAAGGGTAAGTAGCAAGTGATAAGCTTGAGGTTGGGTATCACGAGGTTGGCGGGAAGGCTACGGAGGTACAGCGTGTAAGTTTTGTAGGTTCCACAAACGAGGACTGCCACCCTCACCCCCTGTGTAACCTACAAAACTTATACGCTGTATCTCCGTAAGTTGATGAGTATTTCTGTGAAAGAGAGGGAAGCAGAACGGGTTCCGGCTCATCCGGGAAAGGCAGGATTAGAGCTGGAAGCGGAGGTCCTCTCTTTGGAGAAAAGCTCCCCCTGTCGCGGATGTCCGAGGCTAGCGATGTCCTTGCTCGAGCACTGTACGAGTACGGTGAAAAGAGTACCGTGTCCAGCTTTGGACGGGTGGATGAGCAAGTATAACTTATGATCGCCATATCACAGATGATACAAGGAATCTCTATTTTTCATTTTTCCTTCGTTCTTATCATTGGGTGAGATTGGCCCGTGGAGATATATTACCATCGCCATTGATTCGTAGTGTCCAGCATTAGTTGACCTTCCTCAAAGCTTAAACTTACCACAACGCAACTCACAGTCCCATATTTCCTCTGCATCACAACGATCTGGATGAATGGATGGACAGAGAAGCGAGTTGACTTCGTTCACTCATTCGCACGGTCACGGCACATGCCTTGCAATCCCATCGAACCTTTTTCTTCTTCTTCTTCCCTTTGACCCTTTCCGATAATTATGAAACCGCGGAACATACCGAGCTTGTTGTTTGTGACTGAGGTGAGATGTCTGAGGTTTAGGGACTTTTAGATGGAAAGAGCGGAATTGCCCAGTCATGTTGTTACATGTTCTTTTAAAAACGTTTCCCGTCTTCTACACGTGGATTTTGTGTTGGTTGGGGTTTCAATTTTGGGAGGTCGAAATCCGGTAACCATTATGCCGGCGACACGAGGAATCTCCCGTCAATCATCGGGCCTAGAAGAAAGGAAGAAGAAAAATAAGCGAACATCATCTTGTGCCCGACCAAGCGGACAGAGTAAAACTGATTATAATATAGTCAGTCAGTCAGTCGTTTTGCAAAGAGGCTCATCGCCTAATTAACAGCATGCTTCGAACAATCGCTTGCACGAGAGAAAAACACGAGGCTCCACCAACAATTGACCACACAATACAATTTATTCACATCTCATAAAGTTAATAACAGATGAAACGAAAGCATTACCGGTATTCCTTCTGTAGAATAGATTAGGGGGAGGGGGGTTTTTTTTTTTAAAAAAAAAAGTGAAAGTCGACATTTCTTTCCTACCCCAACTTCCCATACCGGATCGCAGTGTAATCCGGCGCCGCCACCCTGTGGGGAGAACTCTCTGCAGAATTGCTTCCCTGAAGGTTATTTCTCACCCTTAGCGCCGACCAGCTCAGTGGGTTACCCGCACTGGTGGAAAGTGACGACCACAGGATTCGAACCGGGCACCGCTTTCCGTTGGAATGGAAAGGGAAACTGGAACGGAGATGTGAAAATCTTCTTTCGATATGGCCATTACAGCCGATATTATTCACCGAGAGATCGTTTATAAACTGCACCTCCTGCAGATCGTCCACAGGTACCAGTAAAATCACACCGCTAGGGTTCGAATGGTAAGGTACAGTAAATTACCATAGGATACAATACGGTAAAGTACGGTAATGTGATCTCTCCTTCTCACTACAGGCGTTCTTTGGGTGGGAAATAGCAACTTCCGAAGCAAGGTAAATCCTCTTCTCTTATCACGATTTCACACTCAAGAAAAAGCGAGATCAGAATCAATGAAAACAGTGATGAAAATTAGATAGGAAGGGGGTTGTCGATGGTTGCGGTTGCGTTTCTCTCCCTCCGTTTTCCTCTTCTTAAACCCCCTCGTGCTATGGAACTAATCTAAAGAAAATGCCGGTACCAAACATTCACGATGTTTCCTGTGCTCCCGCGTAGTTTCTGCCATGTCCATTCACGTGACTGACAGCAACGCACGGTAAACTTACCAGGCGCCGTTTGCCGACCGTCATAAAGTTCCATATCATGATCTTGGATCTTAGTGCGATACTCGTGGGTTGGGTTGCTTCGGCTTGATTAACACAGAGGGGGAAGACAGGATTACCTAACATCAGAATCTAAGGTGGGAGAGGCCGTTTTCCGGTATTTTATCTGCTTAGTGTAATTTACGGTAATTTACCGTATGGTATCAACCGTGCAAGGTACGGTAACGTACCGTATTTTTCGAACACTACACACCGCGATACGAGCTGTTCCCCCATCGAAACAAGTTTGCCTAAAAATCTGCCCGTAATTGCCATTGTCCTTGTCTTGCTACTAAATTATTATTTTTTAATTCATTTTTCTCGTCCCTCCCGGAAATTTATGGAAATTTTACAAGGAAGCGCGACTGAAGTTTGATTCTCTCGAGAGACGGAGCCACTGTCATACCGGGAAATGCATGATAGTAGCAGTAGTTTTATTCTCTCTAAAACTACAAAGCCTTCTAAATAAAAGAGAAAGCCTCTGAAAGCCAAAACCCTTAACCGGACCATGCATAAAAGAAAATACCCATCACCCAGACCGAAAGGAGAAGAAGTGTAGTATGAGAGAAGAGAGATTAAAACCGTCGGCTAGATATGATAATAATATGAGATACACCTACTTTTGCCCCCGCCGTTCTCTATACCCAACCCATGAATAGATATACCAGAAAAACCCTGATCAAATAAAATATCACGATGGTGTCGTTGATTCGGAAGAGAAAAACAGAAGAAAGAACAAAGATGCTCCGACCCGACACCGAATTCCGTTCCCAAACATAAGAAAATGCTAATGGTAAGACAAACAAGGAAAAGGCCAACATGACAAAGTAATAATGAGCATATAGATCAGTCGTTCAACTACCATCTGCTTTCCTCCGCAAGGTCGAGGAACACATCCGACCATGGACCGTCCCCCCGAACTCCAACTTCACCAGAAATCCTCAGTCCTTTCATCATCATCGGGGGAGGAAGCTCGAGTTCAGCCTTCATTCCCGCAAGATGCATTTCCTGTAATGCCTCCAGGACAATACATTCTGAACTCGCAGTCCGCCGTCGATTTCTTCTTCGGGGTGGAGTCGAAACTGGTCCGGAAGAAGAATCTGAGATCGATGAAACCAATTCCGGTGTCATCGGGCCGGCCGATCCAGATCTAGATCCGGGCGGCCTCGATGTCATCTTTGTTATAATAGTGAGGTGTTTGTGATAGCTTTCCTCTTCCCCGCTTTCCGATTCGGCACGATCTTCATCATCACCTTCATCGTCGGACAGAGTTGACGAGTGCTCAGGGGGGTTGGTACAAAGCCAGGATATCTGCTTCTTTAATTCGTTTATTCCTGGGTAACCCGTTAAGTCTTCATCATCCTTGATTACAATATCGGCATCCGCTATCGATCCTAAGCCGATAGACCAACGGTTGCTCGCTCCGCTAAAAGATGTGCGACTTCCCCGACAGAAAAAGCTGTTGATGGAAGATCGGCGCGAGGACGGACTGAGTGAACCTCTCCGTGAAATTGGCCGCTCCTTGGTAGCCTCCTGATTCTCAACCTCATCGTTGTCGTCATCGTCAAGTAGGAAAGATCTCGTCGAAGATGCTGTAGAGGGTCTCGGAGTGTGGCTGACAGAAGGGACACCAAGGTATGAACGGAAAAGGGCAGAACTTCCTGAGGTTCTGTTCGAGGAAGGGGAAATGATTGGAGAAGGAGGTGTTTCTAGGTTAGCACTGGGTTGAATTTTGATGGATGGTCGGCGGGATTGAGGATTGTTCTCCATGTTTGGATCCTCGAATGTAATAGATTTCCGTTGGGTGGGTGGAAACCAAGGGCTAGACAAATACACTGGTGTAGGTTCTTCCAAGTAGCTCTGGAACTCCTCCGCACGGGTATTTTTATGGCCAAGCGTTGTATTATCGTTGGCGCCCTCGTCGTCGCTGCCCGGCGAAAGAGTCTTCAACAGCAATCGCATACCAATTCCTTCAACCCCTTTCGATCCCTTCATCCGCAATGGCGAATCGCCCAGTTCCGAAGGGGATGTCTGATTTCTCTGAATGGTATAAGAGGATGGGGGAGGAGGGGGTATTTGAATATTGGGCACAGCAGGCCGACGGTTGGACCTAACACTTCTTGGTGCTGTAATAGGCTGAGAGGACGGAAAAGAAGCATGGAGCGCCCCTAAGCTTGTTTCTTCCGCCAATGTTTGCGGAGTTTCTTTATGTGGGGGGTTAAATGGTATATCGATCGTTGTATGGTCAAGTGGGCTAAGAGAAGTAGATATTCCAGTCCTCGTATCCTTCTGGATATCATCTTCACTAAATCCATTCTGGTCATATTCTTCTCCACAATCTCCCACGTTAATGATCGGTACGACCATCGCTCTGTCCCTAGACAGCATTATTTCACCCTCGGGCCCCTCGTCATCGTCCGTTGAATTGGCTGTTGGCGCCTCCTGGTGGCGCCTTCTCCTAAATGAAGACGCAAACGAAGACACCGAGGACCTCTTGGAACCCCAGGAGGACATAAATGAAGGGCCTTTACTAGAAGGAGACACCTCCCCGTCATCGGGATTCCGAAGTCCCCCTGCATGGCTTGAAGCTAATGACGACCGGGAACTCGGACGACCCAGGACTGGCCGTCGAGGGCTGAATGAAAAATTATGTCTGAAGACCATGACCACCGTTATTTCTTCTTCTTCTCGACTGGTTGTACCATCAAGGCAATACTGCCGTTTATTGGTATACTGCCGAGAGACAATTGGCTGGTGATGGAGATGTCTAACGGGTATAGCGGATAAATACAATTAGTGTAGAACTGAACTGTCTCTCCGAATGAAGCGAGCCGCGTTGTTGGAGCGTTGTTGTTTTTGGCTTCGGAGACGTTGATGAATTATACAGTTCCAGCAGAAAGGAAACTGGAGAGGGAATTGCGAGCAAACGGAAACTGGGCTGGCGAAGAAGGGGTGGGGAGAAAAGAGGTCAATAAGAATGTCACCTCCAACCCTCATATACTAGTGCAAAGGCTTAGGGTACTCATGTAAAGGCATACGGTACATTTGACAATACACGGGAAATGCGGTGACAATTTACCGATCCATTGCAAGGGTGTGGTTCCCCAAAGAGTTGGAGTGACGGATATCTAACTATGGATCACGGCGAGGCGCTCAAATAAGACTGGTGCTGCTCTTTTAGTAACCCTCGTTTCCATGGAAGTCTCGCCCATAATTGGCTTGGTTGGCGGGTTAAAGAAGCCCTCACCGACCGGAAACACACAGACTTCCTCTACCTAGCACATTGCCGCATCTCCCTCGGCGATCTCTTGGGTCCAAGCTGGGTGCGGTCAGCCCAGTTATCCTGTGGGGGCTGTTTGTGAATCCGGTCAGTGCCAACACATCTTGAGAAATATCTTCAAGGTGATCCCTCGCAATTCTGACAGCGATGCGAAGTTCAAGATTCTGCTGAGGATTGGATGATGCTAGATTGGATAATGCTGGAGTGGAGTTATTACAGCAAGGTGAAGGACGCCCGCATTCTCTCAGGGGCAATGTATATCACTTGTTTGGGTGCTATGGAACCACCCATTGGGAGCCCTGCCTGACACTTTCTCCTCTGTTCTGAAATTACTCTTTATGTGCCTCTTTCTGTACACCTCCCACTTTCGTCAGGCGTTCATCTCATATCATGGGGCGTTGGATTTCGTTTAAAGTTCTTCAGTTCAGCTACTGAGTAGACCGGGGAAAGGTGCGATTATTGAACCAAAAGTTATTTTAGTCCCCTCTCGCTCCCCATTCCCCTTCCGTCTCGCGACTGAATCCACAGTACACGCAGGCACTGATATCCTTTACACAGTAATGAAAGATTATTGAACTCCAGCTAGCGTTCTCCCTTTTGACACGGAGCTGTAAGATGGAACGCATGAAGTGGCCTATCACAATGCTATTGATGCACCCCACAGAGAAACTCGGTTTCTTCAACGCCCCTGGCCGAGCCTCTCTCTGGAGCGATGTTGAACAAGCGTGCATATGTGGGTAAGATTTCGATTCCCAATAACCAGGCTCGGGGCAATTTCAGTGGTCATTGCACGCGCCAAGTTCGCTGTCGGGGGGCAGCTTGTAACTCGAGGATCAAGGATCGTTGGGCAAACAATTGGAACCGGCGAATGATTGGAGGCACGGGTCAGCATCAGGTTTTCTGCCACCGGTTCTCAGTCCAAAAAAAGCATCTTTTCTTCTTGGCAGAGCCTCTCCCTTTTCCACTTCCCCCTCCTTTCTTGGTTCATGGGTGGATTGGTACCCCATGAAGCACAGTTCATTTTATTTAACAACGCAGTACAAGCATCCTCAGCCCAGTCTGCGAATCGATTTCACCACTATCCTTGAGGGATTAGTTGTCTACCATATTCCTCCAGATAATCCAGCCCACTCATTCACTCACTCACTCTACTCCAAAGCAACGTGAGAGTGTCATCTCAGCCAATGCCAATTGGAAAAGCACAATCGTAAATAACGAAATCTCCGCAATCCTCCAGAGATGCAGCGGTGCCCAACACTTCCCCCCCAGATCGGGTGCATCGGGAGAATTCGAGAGAATTTTAGCAATCATAAACATGAAGAACACACCGTAACCACAGAAGGTTATCCACCGTATTCAGCACGATCATAGGGATGAAAAGACACGACCGTGTTATTGCCATGTTACCCATCCATCTCATTTACCGACCGGATCATACTCGAGTAAATGGGCATCATACCGTAGATAGTGCTTAGAGACCACTGAACGCGTCTCTCTCCCTCCACCCCCCCCGGGTTACACAATTCCGGCCATAGCCCTTGGCAAAAACCGATCTGAAATACTCTATCTTGAACTAACGAACGAACACGAAGATCACAATCACAAGGGTGCAGTTAGCGCTTGGGGAATGTCGTATTTCACCTACCCTACTGTACCAGTACCGTCCTCTGCAGTATCGACCGGGAAGGAAAACTTCGGTGAATTTCATAAAGTCTCACTTTCACACACCGGGTTTCGGTATACCGGGGTGAATTCCGGTATCATGCGTGATGTGATTTCTCATGGTGAGCTTCTAGAATGGCCGTGTTGGTTACCGTGTGTTGCAGAGACGATATCGCTTATTTTCATTTATATGCTTCGTGGGGGTACCCGTGTACTGCATTGTACTGTACAAGTACCGTATCATGGCGATTAAGCAATCCCGGTACTGTAGCTGGCTGATTATTTATATTACAGATGTCGGAGTATGCTGGTGCAGGTATGATATGGCACAGTACTCGCACAGTGCAATTCTAGATTATCCGATCCCTGATCCAACCTACAGTAATAATAAAAATTAAAAGAAATGGAAACACGAGTTGGTGAGGAGGAAGAGCTTGCGGAACTGAGGTCCTATAATCTGTCATCGTGCTCTGTTCATGGTACAAGTATCATATCTTCCTTCTGTCGGACTTTCCACCGCTACAAACGGTATAATACCTACAGTCCTCTACGGAATTCGCACTATCCACCTCCGGCGCTCCTGACCACAACCCCACCTCTCTCTCGGAACTACAAATTTCCATTGTGCCGTGATCCAAACCATCATACCATCGAGATTCAGCACCGCATGCATGCTCTAAATATCAGGTCGAGCACCTGTGAGCATGCCTATGGAGCTCGGCAGAGTTGAAAAAAGCAATAGATTTGGCATAATGCGGGGGCTTAGGTTGTGTGCTCCTCAGTCTATGATGCAATTTCTAGCTAATAGCACTTTTTGTTTATGCCCCAGCATATGCACTAATGAATCTTTTTGCGTTTTAATTTGCAATGCCGGAAGGCAGATGTAGTGCTTACGTCCCCAAGAGCGGTTAGCGAGGGCGGCATGCGGTGCTTAACTTCGAAGACGGACTTGAAGGCGTGCTTGTATTCGGAAAGTCTTTGCGGAAAGGCGGGTACTGTGGCGATGCCCTGGTGGCGACAAAGGTCCTAGTATGTACAAGATTTTGTTTCGTAGAGCATTGCCCTGGTATCATAGTAAAGTGCCGTTAAAAAGGTTCTGAGACAAACACCAAAGCACGCCAAAAGTGCCACTTTTCAGCACACCAGAACAAGACCATTTCACTTGATTGGAACTTGTAATTTTACTAACACCATAGGTTGTGTTTAGAGTACCTTTTGATAAATTTACGCATTTTTTTTCTAAATATTTATAACTTGTGGTTAGAAATGAATGCTAAGATATCAACTTTAATACCTTACAATTTAACAAGTGTTGAGATTGGTCCAGCACTAAACTGCATCATGGTTCACTAAGTGCATGAAACTCAGATATCTGCCTTCTAATTAGTGACGCGCATGAATGGATTAACGAGATTCCCACTGTCCACCACTACTTAAAGAAGTGTCAACTAGATTTATAATTATCTAGAGGCTCTACCAGCTCAGTATATTGAATTCAAAGAAAACACCTGATCCCATAAAACCCTAGATAATAGTAGTGGTATTAGGCATTTTTGGTGTCGGGGAATCTTGGGATGTGGTACATTTGGTGTGTTTTGGCGTTTGTCCACGAACTTTTCTAACGGCGCTGTATCTTACATTCCGCAAAGACTTTGCGAACAGAAGTGTATGTACGGTATATACGATATTCCCAATGCAGATACTAGGCTCCTAGCCCCCGTGATTATCTAGGTTCAAGGGTCCCTGACTAATCTGACCACTATACTGTATCATATATACCACAAACCCAAACCGAGCATCCTCAGGTTGGTATGATACCGCAAAAACTCTGTAGATCCACTATCGCCCATCGACTCCCGACCACCCCTACTTTGCTAAACCTATCGCGGTTTAGACAGTGATTTATGTTAAGATCCCCGATCGTGGATCTACTGGGTTTTTGCAGTAAAAACTCTTGGAACCCACTAAGTTACCTGTATCTCTGGCAGCCGTGTAATCTCCGGATTCTGAGTCAAAGGATCTTGAGAACGATTAGCCTTTCCTTGACATGGTACAGGGCCCCGTGAGAAGTAATTGAATAGCTATCTAAGGTTAACCAACTAAACATATCCCTGTCCATTTAAGTTAACTGTTCCCTACCTTGATATATAATCTACCCACTAGACGCGGAGGGCCTCGTTAACTGGTATTCGCAATTCTGTCAACATGTCAAACAAAATATATACTGTCGCGCCCCGTTATAATAGAACTCTTATACTAGCACCCCGCTATTACGAATGAACCCCCGGGAATTTGCACCCCTTCCCCCATACAAACGGACCTCTCTAGAAGGAATTTCTTCCAAAATATCCTATAATGAACGAAAAATCCTGAATTCTTGATGTTCCTTATGACGAGGTGCAACTGTACTGGGCTGACTCGTGGATGAAGTCGCCATGTTCAATAGTTTGGTTCGTCAAACAAATGAGAGCAACTTGCCATAGATTGCGACCAGGTCTTCACCATCCATGTATTTAAGCCTTTTGCTTCCACCATTGTTCTTCTCATCAACAACATAGCACCTCCTACACAGTACTCCCGCAAGCACATACCGGTATTCTGCTCCTGTGTCCCGTCTTATTAGACTGCTTCGTCCACGCATCCTCGAGATGCGAGGCCCAGCCAGCGCCCCCGAAAGTACCAATATGGTTTTTGGTGAAATTTGCTAACTGTGTGTGTGTAGGCAGACACCTCTGTCGAACACAGGGTCTTTTGTCTCGAAAACCACTTTCTCAAGACGACGAAAGTAGGTAATCAGATCAGCGTTCACGAGCTATTAGTACTGACAATTTGCTAGACCCTCAGAGTACCGGTAATGCGGGGAGAACTTGTCACGATTACCGTACCTACTGGAATAATCGAACCTCGCACTGGGACGTCCAAAATTCCCTCTCTTGGATAGGGGCCAAAGCACCGTGAGAACTGACCACCTAAGCCCTAGCTTAAGACAAAAAACAAAAAAAAAGTGCCGGACCTTACCGGCGAATGCAACTCCAACGTCCTAGCGCGAGGTTCAATTGCCGTAAAAACTCGTGTTATCCACTACCTCCACCTTGCCTCTCGGCCCACTATGTTTAGTTTAACAGGTTAACAGAATTGCGAATTCCAGTTAATAAGATCCAACACAGTCAAGACATTGGACTTGACCGTGTGAGGAAAATAGTAATCCTTCCTACTGTAGGGATTTTCGTCTCTGAACATGGAGATTAAACACCTGGCGGAGATAGTGGATAACAGGAATTTGCAGCTTGTGGCTTGGCTAAGAACTGCCCAAAGGTTCCCAAGCCGAACAAAGGTTCGATAGGCTTGGGGAGTGGATGGGGGACAGCTGGGGGGTAAACTAGAGAGGCTAGTTTGGAAATCAATCACCAAGGCACAGAGGGAATCCCGTGGCGGGGGCCAGGCCCTCCAGGCAACTAGCAATTAGTTTTTATTTCCCCTGATTCTCATCTCTTCCGCCTCTCTCCTTTCCCTTTCCCCCCTCTTGCTCAGAATCCACCTATTTTGCCCGACATATGCTCCTACTTTCATCCACGGAATTCGAGACCGTCTTCCTAATACTGTACCATAACTCTCTTGAAATCCACTATCTCTGCCAGCCCTGTAATCCCTAGATTAAAGACAGGAGCTCCTGAGAAGGATTGGCGTTTTCCTGACACTGGATAAGCTTAGTCTTAGAGTGTAATGGATCTTAATAACTGGTATCCATAATTCTATTAACCTATCAAGCTAAACCTCAGCCGGACCAGTACTTCCCGAGTAATCCCAACGTGCGGTGCCGGCCGTGTGCGCCAAGACGCTTGCAAGGTAGTGGTCATCGTGGGCTGGGACTGTTAATGTGCAGTTGAAGAGATCACTGGAGGAATTGAATTTTGCGCATTGGAAGGGTGGGGTAGTGTGGGGGGAGAGTCTCATTGTGATTTGATCTGGTGAGTGTAGGACCAGGTCACATATGACGCAAAGTTGCCCATACTCTAGTTCAAATGGCTGACCATCAAGGTTCACATGCTGTTAGTTGTTAATATTATAGTCCGTAGGGGGGAGGTAGGGCTGAGGGTAAATATGAATGGCTAGTGTAAGCAGCATATCGTATCGCTTTGACTCAGGGCTTCCTGCTTGTGACACAGGCATGACATCAGATTATGCACGAGTCGGAATGGGTATCGGCAATTAAATTGCTTTTTCGGGGGCATTATGTGAGGCGTGCGGTAGTTCTTTCTAGAGAAAGACAATTCTACCGTAGTGTATCATGGAGCAATACTGGCAATATCCCATCGAGTACTCGAGTGGCTTCATTCAAGGCATAATTCCGAGTAGGTTCGCGCAGGGAGGGAGAGTACCCAAGCTCTGTAGATATAGGCTCAGGACTGTGGAGAAGCTCCGGCGGTGAGAATGAAACAATTGTAACCGCTTCCATGTGCAGCATCCCACGGTATCGGGAGAGACCTGCCACTGTGCGGTGTATCCCGGGTTCGAGGGCGGTGGGTAGAGCTGCCATCTATGATATGATACACCCCGATACTTCGCACCGAAGGGCATACCAACACAGCCCGATTGCCCGCACATACGATACAGTACAGCACGATATGAATGCCATACTGCAGTTCTCGGGGCAATACCTCACAAAGTACTCCCACTTTACGATACCGTATAGGCAGGTCTATACTGGCACCGGCGGCCAGCATCTTTCCCCCACTTGCAGTAACACGCCTTTCCATGACACAAATCTATTGCGATCTCCCGTATCGTAAAAACTCCCCATTCGTAAAGCTAATGGACATCCCCAATCCCCCTCCTAAAGGATTTCTTTTTCACGTCACAAATTCACGCACAGCCTTTCCCCTCAAAAAAGTCAGGGGACCAACTGCGTGTATTAGATGGTAACCACGATACTAGTGGCGGTCGAGTTCCGTTGGGCTAGGCAATGTAAACAAACAACGTAAACAAACACTTTCGGAGACGCGTCTATGGTCACGTGTTTTTTTACTTCGCGTTCCAGGATGGGTACTTGTGCTTGTGCATGTGAGCTCACTTGGAATTGGGATTCTGAGTTTTGGTGTTTTTCTGGAAATCACCATTCAGCCTATGGTGTCGAAAGGATGTCTACATGCCGTACGTGTTATCATCCATGGGGGCTTCTATGTCCAAGAGTCCCGTTTATCTCAGCCGAGGAGCTAATTGGGTCACCTCTACACCAGCACCTGTATGCTTTTGTCTCCCAGCTGCCTTGGTTCAGACAGTAGGTACAGTACCGTACAGTGCTGGGCCAAGTGAAGGACCAGGGGATTTTAATTGCACAGTATGAGAAGTCTGAAGATAGATGTGTCAATTATACCCCTTGCGTTCTGGTTGTTTGGCTGACAGTAGCGTGGCAATTGGTACGGTATCGGTATTCTCCTGCTCGAGAAGTCTTGAGGGGGTGATGATAAAATTTTCATATATGGTAGAGCGGTCCGACCCAGCACTGTATCAATTGGTTCCATAGCAATGGCGGAAGTTGCGGTTGACGTTCAAGTACCGTACCGGTAGCTTCAAACTGTTGGCACGGGAATTCGCAATACAGTGGTGGAATTGAGGCTCAAATACTTCTCTGCTAGCTTTGCTTTTATTTTATTTTTAGTCGATATTGTTTACTGGGAAAATATCGTAACTTCTTTACAATATGGCTCAGGAAATATTTCTGTTACAGTGCTGTCATAGTATGTGATATCCTAACCGTGGCAATTTTCTTTGTGAGGTGGGTTATCCTGGCGGACCCACATCGTGATGTTTACATTTTTTGGTTTCACCCAGTTCTTTTTTTTTGTCTTTACGCGTGCCCGGCGCGACAACCCGCCAATTTTCTCCTTGCTCCCACCAATTTTCCTCTCCGCCAACAACTTCCTTCTCGCAACCATCAACCTTTACAACAACAACAACTCGAACGCCGCCTTTTGTAATTCACCGAAGCCAACTACGGCGAAGCTTTACGGTAATTCTTCGATCATCCCACTGTTAATTTAGTTCTCCCTTCCGGTTTCTTTTCTCATTTCTCGCCACTGAGTTACCTTTACAAAATCTCGAGATGGCGCGCCGCAAAGCAATCGCTGCTGTCGAGAAAGATGAAGAGGTTAGAGTCACCAGAACTACTAGAAGCAGGGCTGCACAAGCTGCTCAGCAAGCACTTCCTTCTCTCCCCCCTCCACCACCGCCGCCAGCACCCCGTGGAAGGACCACTACGAAATCTACTGGCAGAAAAAGAAAGCCAAGTGTTTCCCCCGATGAAGATGATGAACTTGCAACTAAAAAGGCGAACACCCGGACCTCCCTTTCGCCAGCTCCACCTGTAAATAGAGGGAAAAAGGCCGCGATTAAGAATGCCCCTGGTCGTCGTAAGGCTATCACATCCCCTACAGTTTCTGGCTCTAACTTCCCAGGAGATGAAATGGATGTCGAAGAACAAGAAGATGCCGAAGAGCCTCCTGTTGAGACGGAACACGAGTCCACCCAGGATTTACCGATGGAGGGGGGTCGGGAAAATGTTGAAGTTGAGGCTGAGGTGAAGAAGCCAAGGAAAACTAGAAAAGCGCCAACCAAGAAGCGTGGCATCCAGAAGAAGGTAGCACTCCCGGGCTCCGGTATCCGTAAAGGAAAGAAAGCAGGATGGAAGTTTGACGGGTCGCAGATTGAAGTTGAAGTTGAGCCTGAAATGTCAGCCACCGATGATGCCGATGACAGAGAAGCCTCTGTTTCCAGCATGCTTTTTGAAGACAAGACGGACACGCCACCCAGTTCGTTCATGGTCCAAGAAGATTCCAATAGAGCAATTGAAGATGTCAAAGTACAGGTTGAAGAACCGGAGAAGGTTAAAAGAGCACCCACCAGAAAACGCGGAGCCAAGAAGGTAGAGATCCCACCTGGAAGCTGCCGAAGGGGGCGAAGTGCTGGACTAGAGATTAATAAGCCGCAGATGGAAGTTGCGAGTGAGCCAGCTGAGCTAAAGATCGAGCCAAGTGAGGAGACAACAGCCACTAATGTCGAAAAGCCCAAGGCGAAGCGGGGGCGTAAACCGAGTCAAAAAGCAGCGAAAAGGGGTGGGAGGAAGGCACCTGCCGCCAAATCCAAGGCCGGAGAAGAGACCTCCACTGAAGGCCCCGATATCGAGGGAGGTAATATCCAGGGGGACGGCTTGGAAAAGGTAAACGCGGAAGGAACTACTGTGGATAACAATATCATCTCGGAGGTTGATCAAGGGGAAAAAGACGAGGAGATCAGGATTGAAGAGGCACCTGCCGATCAGGTATCTGTCGAGGAAACCATCGCTAACGCTACCGCTGATACCGGAGTAACTGGGGTTGGAGAGGCGAGCGTCGAAGAGTTGAAGGCTGGCACAGCGGTGGCTGAGGAAACTGTCCTTGAAGAGACTACCGTTAGCACTGCCGTCCTTAAAGAACCCGCTGTCGGAGGCCTCACCGTCGAAAGTACCGCTTTCGATAAGGCACCCGGGATCGAAATACCTGTGGTTGAAGAGGAAGCTAAGGTTGAAGAAGTGGAGGTTGAGGAGGCGGAGGTTGTGCTGGCGGAGACCGAGGAAGCGAAGATTGAAGCGTCCGTTGTCGAGGAAGCCGCCCTCGAGCATATCGCTGTCGAAGATGCCATCGTTGGTAAGGCCATCGAGACTGAAACGACGTGGGCCGAAGAAGCACAGATGGTGGAGGAGATGGCTGAGGCTGTTTCTGTTGAGGGTGTTGGCGCTAAGGACTCGAATACCGAGGAGGCTATTGCAGAGGATATGGCCTTAGAGTCGAAAGTTGCAGAATCCGAAATTTGTGAGGCCGTTGGGGAAGAAGTGGCTGTTCAACAGCCGACTGGGCCTGATGTGGGTGCTACAAAGGAAGACGTGGTTGACGATACCACCGCACCTATAGGTACTCCGGCCGAGCCAACTAGCGGTGAGACTAATACGACTGCGAGCTTCGCGGTAGAGCCCATGGGTGACGACACTATCGACAGCATTGCCATGGTGGAGGCAGAGGACAATATCCCTGAGGGTAAGATTCATGAGGGCGAGGGGGGACAGTTGAGTGCCGTAACGGGCACTGAGGATTCTGAGAAGGCTTCATCCAGTCTGGCGGACGCTTCAGGTAATGATATCGAACCCGAAGTCAAAGATAGGTGCCATGCGCTCTCCTCATTGAAGCGTAAGGCCAAGGGAAGGCTCTCTGAGCCTGCCACGGGAAACGTAGCAGATTTTGTAGAGGTGGATGCGAACCACAAACGGCGGAGCACAGGTGGAGGACTGCCGCTGCCAAAACGCCGGAGAGTGACTCCTCCGCCTATGCAACCGCCATCTACACCTGCAGCGATCTCACCTTCTCCACGGAAGGTCACGTCACCGAGCGCTGAGAGCACACCAAGATCAACTGGTTCTCTAACGACCCCGGTGAAGCCGCTGGGACCATTTCTGATGCCACCAGCCACACCTGAGGCGGTCGCCGGTATCGGGAGGAGCCCAACTAAGGGGTCAACTCCCCTGAAGTTAGTGTGTACGTCTTACTTTTCATTTTCGACGATTGGTTTTTTTTTGTGTCGACTGACGTAACGGTTCTAGCGGATGAAGATGACGGAACTATGGTGGTTACAACTGAGGCTGCAAGGAGGCGGGGCCAAGAGATGGCTCAAAGGCATCTTCAACAGTATCAAGGTGTTTTCGAAAGGCTGAGGGCGAACTTTGAAGCTTCGGAGGGGTTCCAGCAGGCATATCAAGGTGTTATGCGGCGTGCATTCCCTTCCGCCAGACCTTCTCCCGGAAGGGCAGGATTGTCGGCTTCGTCCCCAGCGCTTTTGGCCTTTGAAGGCCGCGGATATGATGATGGGGATGACTCCTTCGATCGTTCCTTTGATAGAGCTGTCAGCCCAGACCGATCTTCCGTTATATGGGCTTGGGACATCGAACAAGGTGCTGGGAGCGAGGAGGCGGAGAGGGAGAGTGATGGTGATGGTGATGATGAGGACGAGGCAGGGGAGGTGATAGCCGATCCACTCAATGTGGAGGAGAAGGTATGAGGGGGGGGTGTTCTGATTCTAAAAGTCTTTTGATTTTCTCTCTAGTGGCTCTTGAGTTCAATATGCCTAAAGGCAGTTTCTTGTTTTTCATTCCTGTGTTTCCAGCCTGTCCAAGTGACCAATGCCTTTTTTTTCTTTCACTTTCCAAAATCCTAATACTAAGGGCCTGGCAATAACGTGTTACATGTACGATAGGCTTCTATTGCGGCTATTATGGACGCCCCTCGAGATTCGAATATTTTAGAGCCAGCAGAAGTGCAAGAGGTAGTGATGTCAGATAGACCAACAGAACTCGAGTTAGCCCATGAATTGGATGGCGCTGAGAAGTTGGAAGAGGTGGCGATGACTCTGGGTAATGGTGGGGAGGAAGCCAAGGGAGCTGAAGGTAGTGGAAAAGGGGGAGAAAAGAGCGAGGATGGTGGTGATCGAGGGGACGGCATTCCGAGTGAGTCGGAAGGGCCTGAAATAGAAGATGAGGACTTCGAGAGTGGGGCTGGGTATCCCGGGGGGGGAACAGAGGCCTCTAGGGAGCCGGAAAAAACGGGGGTGTACGAAGATGGGGCAGGACCGGGTCGGGGAAAGGAGGGACTGGATGTCCCAGCAGAGGCACAGAGCTTGACGAAATCAGGGAACTCGGTGGGAACCTGCAACCAAGTGAAACCATCCAAACTGGGAATCCCGGCGTTCAGGGTGTTGAAGGGTCCTCGAATTCCCGTCCCTGCCTCCCGTGTTGCAACAGTTAAGATGCGAAAGGTCAGCGCGGCTTCCCTCAAAGATGTTCCGATTAGCAAGATGACTCCGCACGAGCTGGCAAGCACGACAAACACCTGCACCGCTAGGAATAAAATCTACTCATGCGACTTCACCCGTAGAGTGATCCACAAGTACACTCCTCGTCCTCCTTCCCCCAATGCGAAGGCCCAAACACTGAAAGCCTCGCAAGACCGGGCACGAAGGCAAGCAATTCAGGAAGAAACGGGCATAATACTTGGCCCCGGTGATGAAGAGAACTTTGATCCCAACCCTTCCTCTAAAGTAAGGTGGGGTCATCCACTCGAGTCCCAGGTCGACTGTGAGGAACGGAAAAGCCCTTCTCAGGTCAAAGAATTACTTCCACGACCTAGTATCCTCAATCGCAGTGTATGTGCTTCACTTTCCCTTGTGCTCCTGCGGATATCATTTATTAATTGGGCTGGCTGACTAGATTGCCCCGCTACAGGCACAATTGGACGGGCATGGGAACGTCGTCACTCCGCCAACTGAGATTGTGATTGAACGGACGAAGGTTACAATCAACACGATTCGGTATCGGGGGGAGAAGAAATAGGTCAGGGAGGACGATGAGCAGGGCAAAGATTGATCGGACGATCATGAAGTCATTCTCGCACAGCGTACATTGCCTACAATGGACAAATGCACGGAAACCGACATGCGACCGGGATCATCTGTGCCAGTTCATCACCTCCCGTCACTCGTCACACTCTTTTCGATCCCGCTTCGGCTTCCATTGCACACCGGAGAAGTTTTTTGCTATTATCCCATTTACGTCATACCACTTCGCTTTGCTTTTGTGATGCTTCTATGTCTCTAATTAGCGTGCATACCCGGCTCGACTCGATCGATACTTGTAGTACATCATGATATTTTGCCATTTTTGAATTTCTATTTTCTATTTTTTATATCTTTTGTTGATTTCTAGTTCCTCTTTATCTGGCTGTACCAAGTTCCTGTAATTATTGTTATTGTTATTGTACTCTTTGGAGTTTTGTATGGCTGGGATACGATAGTGCCGGGCAGTATAAGATGAGGAAGGATTGGGTGAGAGTAGTGGTTTTTGTTGCGCAGTGGTTATCCCCTTTTTTTCCCTAGCCGTGGGGTAGAGCAGACATAGATTGTGGAAGTTCTTTCTTCATAGAGGGCATCGTCCTGGTTTTGGATTGGATTGGATTGGCTCAAGAATGATAATTCGAACTTTTGGTACAGTATGATACAACTACGCGATACGCTATCTGTGCGCTGAACTGAGAACTTTGAACCTCCCATTATACTCGTCCCTGGCAAGAAGTACCCGAAAATTGGACTTTGACCTTTTTTGTATGGGCGCACTGATGTGCACAGACGGTCGGCCATACAAAATCCCCCTGCTCTATCCCTGAATTATCCCTGAATTATCCCTGTTTTCCTCCTAAATTTTCGGGTACTTCTTGCCTGGGACAAGTATCAGAATACTGCTAGTGCATAGTACATCGCTGAGCGATGTGTGTGTTGTGCTCTGCTGTTGCAATGCGCTCGCGGATCTTGGATTGGTCCACGAGCAGGAAGGGGGAAAAGGGGTGACGAATCATGCTTGCTGAAGATTCGCTTGTGGTTCCGGTATTCTGAGTAGACGTTTACGATATTACTTTTATTTATGGTACAGCGGCCGCTGGTAGCGTCTAGTCATCATCTTGGTAACTGAGTGGGGGGGGGGGGGGTTTGGCAATGGTTTGGAGGGGTGGTATGGCGGTTGTTTTGGAGTATAGGGCTGTCGGTAATGATTCCTGGCTTTTTACTTACATATTAGCCTATGACACCGTACGCATAAACAACTGCTGTGCTGCGCTGGGAATGATGCCACCTGTCTGCTACTCAGTCAGTGCTTGGCTGAACTAATCCCGTATAATTATGTTTGTGGTATATAGTATCCGTGCTGCGCCTTGTAGTAATCCAGCTTCCATATTAATTTAGTTCGCCCCTTCGCGAAGGCGGGTTTCCAAGTGAAACTTGAATTGGGGTGTTCGGCTGTGTTAGTGATGTGAAAGAATTGGTTGTTGTGCAGGAGCACTACTACTGTAGGTAGGAATTTTGGGGCTCTGTGAGTTTGTTGTGTCGCTTTTTTGCAGCGGGCTTTATGGAGGGCCTTGACTGAGGTCTGTTTGGTATCATATAGTGTGGTCAAGAGGGCAGTTCGTATTGCGAGAGGGCCTCCTCTAGGTATGATATCTGAAATCGGTTTAACCCGCCCAGGGGAGCCGATTGTTGCTGTGGTTTCGGAGGGGTTGTTGTAAACTGTAACCCTTGCCAAATCAACAATTCGGGATAAGTTAACAATTGGCATGTGCGACATTGGTTTCAGCTTACAGTACAAATGGTAGGTTAATTTAGGTTAATATAATGTTATCATAGACTTAACAGGAGGTTGTTTATGGTCTTGGTATGTTAACCGGTATATTAACAGTAAACAATAGGGCGGTGACATTGCCTCAATAACTGCTTTCCCATAACTCTATCAAAACCTCATATCTTTTAAAGCTGCTTCTATTACCTTGTTCTATAGCTTCTAATCTATCATTTAATAGCTTTATATTTTGATAGGTGTTGTTCTGGAGCCTTCATCATTCAAACTCGGGCAATCTTGGGGTCTGGAGTGGGTCGATTCAAGGAGTCCCCCACCTGATGAGCTCAATACCGGTCTCGTAGTGATCCAGTCGTAGCTGGGCCGTGATACAATACCGCCGTCAAGAGTCTAAGTGAGAGTGAGGTCTCTGTACACGTGTAGAGTAGAATCAGAGCAATTGCGTGGGGGCCGGGATTCTAGTTGCAAGGGTCGCAAATTGGCAGGTACATACCGTACATCTTCTGGTGGCATTCCTTCTAGACCAGGGCTGCCGTAGGAGTCGTTATTGGTCAAACCTGGAGAGGAAAGTATGAAAGAGGAAAGAAAGAAAGAAAGAGAAAGGGACAGAAAAGTTAGAACCCGCCCTGTCTCAATCTGAGTCCTCTTGGAGCCCCCCTTTCCTCCCGAAACTGAAGAGCTCCACCGACCATCTCTCAATTCCGTCCCAGTTAACCGAAAATCCAAACACCCCCAAACTATCATGGCAACTCAGGATACCCTGCTAATCGCTGCAACAAAGGAATTCGTAAAGAGCTACATGTCCAAGTATGATTCCTCTCACGATTACCAGCACATAGAGCGTGTACTAGCCCAATCCCTCGCCATCCTACACGCAACGCAAGCCTCCTCTCCAGAAACGCACCACGACGAAAATTTAGTTATCCTCCTGGCTCTCCTCCATGATGTCGGTGACAAGAAGTACTCCCCCGTTACCGCCACCGCCTCTGGCACCACCGGACCCGCAAAGGACTTCTTACTATCAGCCGGGGCATCGTCAGACCTTGCGTCTCTCCTGCAAAATCTAATAAACAACGTCTCCTACTCTCACGAGCAAGCAAATCCTCGGCAGGTAGCAGAGCTAGTAAAACAGTATCCGGAATTGGCAATCGTGCAGGATGCGGACCGTCTGGACGCGATTGGAGCTGTGGGGATCGGGCGGACCTTCACCTTTGGAGCTGTCAAGGATCGGGAGGGAGGGATGGGGGATGTTGTTAGGCATTTTGATGAAAAGTTGTTGAAGTTGGCTGCTGGGATGAAGACGGTTGAGGGGAGGAGAATGGCGAGAGAGAGGGGGGAGAGGATAAGGGCGTTTAGGGAATGGTGGAGGGAGGAAGTTGGTGAATGATGGGTAGGGTGTACTTGTAGTATGATGTCAGTACTGGAAGGCTTTGCTAGGACAGTTCGTTATGAAACTATTATGTTTGGGTTATCTCACCTACGGCCGATGGTAACCGTGCTAAGGTTCTCGCTACTTTGAAAGACGCTAAGCGACCTTCAAAGTTTGACCGCACTCTAAGGGAGTGCCGGACAGCTCAACGAAACTTTTCTTAGTAAATCCCTATCGTATCATACAACTACGACCTTTTCGATGTCTGCCAAAGCTTGCTCTATAATAGAAGCCCGAATCTAACAAGCAATTTAAAGGCTTAATTAATGCACGAAAAAAGTCCTAATGTGGCTGCCATTGCTCAAGAGTTTGAGGTGCCTCAGCAGCGAGTCAGCGCTCACTTGAGATCATGATAAAAGTACAGGTAGTGGAAACTAAAATTAAGAAACAATGGAAGGAGATTTTAAAATAAATATGAATAGCAGTAAAGGATAGGGGTAAGAAAACAAAAGCTTCAGAAGCTCTTTTGTGGTATTGGGTCTCTGTGTATGGTGATGCGTTAGATCGCATAGGCGCAGTAACTGGATGACACTGTTCTAGCTGTCTGTAGAATGGTATCACTGAATAATAGGGTAATAAGCCTCCCGTACCGTCGTCTCACCATTAGACGATTATCCTTATTCACCCTCCCCATTTCTCTCCTTTCTTATTCTCGCTCATACCCAATTATCACGAATAATTAATCGAAAAAGAAGTGGATCCAACCATAGGCGCTACGGGGCTCAGTTTGCAGCGATCATATATTCAACAACCAGCAACATCTGGGGAAAAATCGCGGGGAAGAAGCCCTAGAGGGCCACCCCGCAGTCCCCCTCCAGTCTATAAAAATGCCATAATATTGTATTATACAATAAAATTATCATGTAGGCTTCGTCCATCCCCTGGGCTAGAGTTCACCTTTTTTTCTTCCTGTGTCTAATAGAGAGAGGAAAGATAAGTTCTCCGTTTTTCTAATTTTACGACCCCGCAACAGGAAGAACAGGGAAGGTAGAAAAATCGAGAGGGGGAAGATAAGAGAATAAAGGAAATAAAAATCGAATTTGGTCCTGTGCTCAATAGATCTTGTGAGCACAGAGTGAGAACCCGGCCGGCTTCTGCTGCTTGGGTGCGCAGGAACGACGTCACGTATTCCTGCGAAGATATTTACCTTGATGCCATTTACTGCTAGAATGTCTCCTATCTCCTCCAATATACCACCTTGATTGCTGTTGTATTTTTCGCTTGTCCCACTGGCGCTTCCAACCCGCAATATGGATCATACGACCGACAATGTCGCTCATTATGCTGCCTCCACAGGTACAGTACTACAAACTATCGTTTTCACTGGCAAGCTAAGCCTTAGCGATGTCGCTTCACTTCGCCTGGTATCCCATGTTTGGAATCAGGCATTTACCTCCATCGATTTCTGTCAGTTTTGCTTGTCGCACTTCCCGTTCGCTCCCGAGACGTGCGGGATTGGTGGGGCTAGGACTGCTTTGGGGAGTTTTAATATGGTTCAGCAGAGGCTATTTGTGCTGGCAGATTGTCAGGAGGGAGCTGATGGGAGGACTATATGGCCTGCTTCAGTCAGCACGCCGGCTTTTCCAGGGATTACCGGTTTGGCTTCTACGGCTGCGGATGGGAGACGGAGGTTACAGCCATTGTTCAATGACCATTACGTTGTGTTTTTGAACGGGCTGCGGGGGGATGGAACCAGCAGTATCACGATCTTATGCTTTGAAGAACCTAGTTCCCCGGAGTCAACGTAGGAAGGGTTACTTATTTCCCCTCTTAGGATATCTCCTCAAACCCTCATATCCATTCGTCCCGACACCGTCGGAAAACACCTTGTTGCTGAGAGGCTCCTCCACCAAGATAATCTCCACAGAGTAGTGCTATTTAATGCTCTTTCTGGGGAGAGCTTGCGAGCCTACCACTTCAACGTCTCGCCATTGTTCAGATTGATGCCGGAGCGAGACATGGACATGTTCTTTGTCCCAAATCAATCTGAAATTATCATCTATGGCTCCGCCCAAAACTGGGAATACCGACAGGGCGGTATTATCGGGCAAGTAATGGTAGCTAAGATCTCGGGCAACAGTGGCACCAAAATTCGCTACCTCCGCGCCCCAGCAGACGGCGCAGTCCCCGGTACAGTCGGGACAAAATATTGTCCAGAACTTGGCCTCATTTGGCACGATGGGGGAATAATTGCCTTTGATTCACTAAACCTTCTCTCTCCCACCGCCGGATCAGGCGAGTTCCTGAACCCCCACGATCTCCGCCCAATCCTCCGGACTTAAATGCTCCCCGCTCCCTCAAAGACCAGAACAAAACCATGTATTGGCAGGTCGTGGATGTGTGCGGAGTTTAACGCTGGATCCTTTGGTAGTGTGGAGGTTTGTCGGATAGCGGGGCCACGACTGCCTGGGTCACACTATAGCCAAAAGTGGAAGCTTAAGGAGCAGCCGGATTCTTGGGACCACGACAAGCGAAAGTAGTAGTGTTGGATTTGATATGGCAGAGTCACCTAGGGCGCTGCAGATTGATGCAGGGCAGTTGGCTGCGCGGCTAACGGAGGAATTGGAGAAGTTGAAGGAGGGAGAGGGAAAAAGTGGTAGCGGTGGTGGTGGGGAGAGGTCAGGGTGGTGACGGAAGATCAATTGAGAGGGCAAAAGGACCTGGAAGGAAAGGTTGTTCTCCTTGCGACAGTGGATGTGTCTGGATGGTCGTTTTTGTTGGCTTCCAGAGGCGGCTCGGGTTGGCTCTTGGGCACCATACCAATAGCGCCTAGCGTGAAGGGCAGAGTTTAGGATGGCGGTAATTGGGAGGGCTTTCTTCTTCTGTTTCTACATCGTCAAGGAAACCATGGATTTTGGTAGAGCTTTTCTCTTTTTCTTCTTTAGCATTGTTAAAACTTCCCTTTACGCCAAAATCGGATCGAGAAACATCAAGCGCCAATAGCTCAGTTGGGAGAGCGTCAGACTGAAGTTGCGATTCGGCAGTTCAGACTCGGGGTAATCTGAAGGTCACCCGTTCAATCCGGGTTTGGCGCAGCTTTTTTGGCCTTTCTTTACTTTTCTGAGGTTGTTCTTTGCGCTAAGGGGCGTGGCTAGCGGGTAGGTTATGTCTTCTGATTTTTTCTAGTGACAGTGAAAAGGTTGGATTTGTGGTTCATGAATTCTCACTCGTGACTGCAGAATTGTGCAATATTAGGATTTTGGATAGATCACCTACGCTTCCCAGGAGAGTGGCATCCTCCGGGTGAAGATGTCACGAAATACTTAATTCCCGACACCCCAAATCCTAGCATTGCTACTTACGGAGGAGGATACATTCACAATGTATCTCTCCCACGACCAACCTGCCACCCACCAAAAACTAACCAATTGGGCCACTCACTAACTGAAAAAAAGGATATCGTAATGGCACTAGGGAGTCTATAGTACAAGAACTCCCTCGAAGCTTACTCGTCCATTTAACACATCTTACAGACAGACCTGCGAGCCTCGTACTCGGCCCAGGGAGTCAGTCACTCTGCCACGAGACACCTGCTCATTCCGTCCACGCAGCTGCTGTATGCGTTGCTGTAGAAGGAGAAACCAGCGCAGATGAACCACCATCGGCGAAGCTAAGGTCGATCTCATCGGGGGTTACGCTAGCACTAGCAGTAGTGGTACCGGCGTACTCACACCAACTGACCAATTCCGACCCCTTAATAGTATCCGGCTTCGTATCCACGATGCTGACCCTAGTATATGTACCCTGCAGGTATACGGTCAGCCACCACCACCACCACCCACTTCGGCATCTTTCTAGAAGGGGAAGAAACTGACGGCAATGATTCGGACCTGCATATCCGCTGTCTGTCTGCCCTAATACAGAGCTCTGCATGTTATCGGGGTTATCATCGGGCTGATACTCTTGCACGGGAAAAATGGTATCGGGCCTAGGAGTCTGTGGTGCTGAGTGCGTTCTGTAGAAGTGTCATAACTCTACCTGCTTGGGGGCGCTGCGCTGCGGGGAAGTGACGCCGTGGGCTGGAGCGCTCGATAGGGGGGTGGCAGATGTCAGGGGGGGGGGGGGGGGGGGGGGGGTGGCTATTATAAAAACGGGTTA
>Ga0307517_10000242_pt1 | contig 93134 bp, 81 predicted proteins | sample 23_EM_MG_FD_194515 | JGI IMG/M metagenome (GOLD analysis project Ga0307517, IMG submission 194515) | Populus trichocarpa ectomycorrhiza microbial communities from riparian zone in the Pacific Northwest, United States - 23_EM | ecosystem: Host-associated > Plants > Roots > Unclassified | place...
GGGGGCAGGGTTCACACCACTTGTGCACAGAACCACACACAGTTGTCATCGCCCACAAGACTGCCGTAACTCATTCACTCACTGTCACTCACAAACAGTCCCAACTGAGATGGAGGGGGGGAGGGCTTTCAGGACAAGCAGTGCTCTCCTAGACTGACTGGGAGAAGGCCCACCACATTTTGGCCTCTGGACTTATTTGCAGGATGCCGGGACAAGGGCGGAAGCAAGCCACGCCGCCTCTTCCTCCCTAGTACTTGTAAGTACCTGTCAGTCTGTTCACAGTCAGTTCAGCAGGTCCACTTTCAGCAAGGCACGAGTATGCAGACCCCAGTCACTTGAGAAACACATCCTTGTAGCAATCAGTCCTCGAGTAAAGTAGCAGCACTCGAACCTATGCAAGTACAGTGACCAATGGGCTAAGTAAAGAAGGAGTTACGAATTTCGCTATATAATAGCGACACTATGCCGAAAAAGCGATGCCGGGACATCTTTAGGAAAAATAGTACCGGTACCTGCAGCTGAAGGCCAAGCCATATTAGGATATCCTAGGATTTACCCGAGCACAAACCCAAAAAACCGCGATCCCTTCCTTCCAACGAAGCGCCCGCTTCCCTCAAAACCCTAGAGTTGGACTCTATTCTCGATGTGTGCACTCCAATACAGCACTTGTTGGCATGAAAGAAACACCAGATAAGTTAGGCCTGGCGGCAACCACATTTTGTGGTGCTGATAGCGGTTTTTTTGTTTTTTTTTAAAAAAACAGACGGTAATAATGCATTGTCGGTCTCATCTCGTTAATGGATACACAATGTCAGACTGATCTCGTTCACAAGTAATTTAGTAGCGCCATCTCATCTCCAAAGAACGCGCGAAAGCCGTCGTCTCAGGAGACAGTCCAGACCTAAGAAAGACATGACAAAAAAAACCTAATTATCCCTTAGCAAGAGAAAGAATAAAATAAAAACACACACACACACACCAGGGTAGCTTACCGGTGTGAGACCTTCTGCTGCTGCTCGTGCAGGGCCGGCACAGTATTTTAGGGCTTAGCCTAGCGATTCTCACTGATCCGGTGTCTATTGAGGATATCTCCTCAACCAATGATTCCTCACAAAACCATTCTGTTCCTGCATATCATCGAAAAGACAAAGGCAAAAAGGAAGCGAGCAAAAAATTGCACCTTTTTCTTTTTTTCACCTTTTCTTCCTTCCCCCCCCTTCCAGATGCAATAACCCTAGCGAGCGAGCGTTGGAAACTCTCCTCACCAACTCACTCGGCAACGAGCGAGCGGGTGTGAGTGAGCCGTGTCAGTTTGCTCTCTTTGATCTTTGGATCGAGTTCCGAAACCTTGGCTTAGGCTCGCTATTGGATCTGCCATCTCTCTCCCCCCCTCTCCCCCGTCAAAAAATCTAGGGCCTCTGGTGGTAGTACGAAACAAGGTACCGTAACGAGCAATAATCATTTATTTGTTTCGGCCCACAACATTTTCCGTTCTCCACCCCTGCCCGCGGCCCTTCTTTTCTTTTTGACAAGGGAGGGGAAGTTGAATTGGGCCACGTAAGTGTCGAAATGTGGTTCTCTTTCTTGTGCTCGTCCTTCAATTGTTTGTACTCGTAAGCTACAAGTATATGCTGGAGGGGTTTTCATGCTTGCATGTTCGCTGGGACCCTTCCGGTCAGATAGTCTTCGCCTATGGACTACCCAATCGCCCTGCAATAAAATATAAACCAAAGCCTGATGCAGACATGGTTCCCCTCTTTCCCTTCCTTCATTTATGTTTATGTAATATTGTTAGAACCCAATTGTAGAATTTTTCTGGCAGTTGACTATGACTGGCTCGCTGGCTAGCCAGTCGCCACCCTGTTTTTCCCCCTACTCATGCATAGAATATAGCACTCGAGTACGCACGCAAGCATATCGAGAATCCCATGCCATTCGGAGGGACTCTGCTGCCACCGTACTGTATTCGAGTACTGGTAGGCCATCTACCGGTATCTGCCATCTATATCGTGTATCTAGTCTGGCCAGTCCAACCACTACTCGAGTACGGCACTCTGAACTATCAAACGCCTGCGGCATGCCCCACGCCCACCGTTCCGCCCCGTAAAAACCTGCCTAGCAACCCGCCGTGGCAGAATTAACTATCCGGAGCCTCCCACTCGGTGAAAACTACCATCCGCGGCGTCTGTTGCAACTTCTGCCTAGGTGCGAGTGCGGATACTCAATCATTGAGTACTAGTGCAAGTACTAGGGGTAGGGGCGAAGTACGGTACCGTATTGGGACAAGCAGGGGCAGCAGAGGCCTGAGCATCTACCCTGGAAGGAGTATCAAAGAACCAAAAAAGTAAGATAACCGCCAATTCGAGTAATTCCACTACCCCCTGCTTGTCCCAATATTTCCCCCCTCACCCGAGTATTGTACAAGCCAGTGGCGGCCGACGGTCGGGCGCGGGCGATGCAAGCAAGACAAATAAGACAAGCTAGATGAAAGAAAGGGAAGAGTTGGAATGGGATTCCCCACAACCACTAGTCGTTTGAAAGAAAAGTCTACCGAAAGGGTGCAGCCGAAGAAGGCAGGCAAGAAGGCCTTCCTTGTACAAGGTATTGATCCCTCCCCACCTACCGATTTTAGACGTCCAGCGTGGTCCCGTACCCGGTTTCTTGCCACCATGCCAGACTCGGGGCAAAGGCCAAAGCACAATGTTCCTGAATAATATTAACCCGGCTTTTTGTGACCTTGCACTTTCCGCAACCCGAATCGGTAGAAGGGAGCACGAGCGGACGGGTTGCACGGCGGAATAAAAAAAAGGTTCAGAGCTCAATGTGCTCAGCCACGAATGTCAGGTTGACCCGGAATATTGTATGATAATATGTTTGCATGGCGTTAATTTTCATCGCATGAGCGAGGCACAGATGTAGAAACCAGAATCACAAGATAAAACTCCGCCTTTCTCTTTTCTTTTCTTTCCCCTCTTCTGTCACCATCTTCAGCTCAGCTCAACCCATCCCGCACCCGCTTGGTGTCTGTGCTGTCCCCCCCAAACAGGAACCCTCCAGAAGAACATCACCCCACTCCTCAATGCCGACGAACAAACGCGGTGCATTCGTTCATCACTCGGGTTTCCCGGGGCCACTCACCCACTCGGCCAGAGTTACTATATAATACCCAGCACCCGCAAGCCACCGCCGAAACCACTCCGTTCTCTTTTACCTGGGGGAAAAAAGGTGCCTTTACCTACTGCAATGCATGGTCGTAAACAGCTCCCATCAAGAAGGAAGGAATTCCCGAGGCGACGCCCCCGAATATCGCGTATTGCTGTTTACGACTACAATCAGAGAAAGAAAGGACACATTGATATTCCTGTTCCCACTTGACCCTCTTCAATCATTATCACCATGAGCTCTGCCGGGAGTAGCGCAATATTGCTGCAGAACTCGAGTAGAAAGGAAGGAAGGAAGGAAGGAGGTATGGTGGCCGAGGAATACGCTATATAAACCGGATTGGGCCCGTTTGTCCATCCATCCACCCCTCCCGCGCAAACGTGCTTCAAGAAGCAAGTTACTGTATGAAAGGGAAAAATAATGTCGGAGGAACTCCGGTCCTATGCGCCAAGAGCCATATTTTCCATGCTCGCAAAGAACGCTCAATGGAAGAAGCAAGCAAGCAAAAAAAGAAAGAAAACGACACTCACAGTCCACCTCCCTCAATAGATCGAGCGGGAGTGGAGAAAAGAACAGAAACGTGTCTCTCCGGTACCGGCGCAGATTTTTTTCATTTCCCTTCCTCTCCTTGCATATTATGCACTGAAGCCCAGGGTTGCAGGATGTGATGAGCAATATGGTGCGGTAGGTCCGGTACGGTATCTGTTATCGCCCACTATCCGCTCCTCGCCTGCCCTCCCGGGCAGATGGGTCGCTGGTTACTTTCTCACAGTGCCGATGGAGGATTGGCCTGCCTTTGGTACCTTGCCGATGATGCTACTGCAGGAACCGGAAGGTGGGCTTCTTGGCAGGTGGTGGGCGGTAATGTAGGTGCCCATTGGGCATTGGACAGTAGTTGTGCAATTTATGTTCGCTTTACCTAGTGGAAACACGTAGCCTACTTATATAGTTATGCTTCTTTTGAGTGGGGTAGAGTGGCGGTAGAGTAGAGTCAGAAGGGTATCACGAGGGATTATGTCTTGGATCTTCCGCGCTATGATACCTGCGAGGGGACGCATTCGAAGAGAAAGGTCCTGCGCCCCAGCTACGGCGAATATTGAAAAGGGTCGAAAGATGTAGAAGAGGAAGGGAGTGATTCGGCTATAGCCTATAGGAAGGAATGAAGAAATGGTAACAAGCGGTTCTCGCTTGGTCGTCGTGATGATCCCTCTTCGCTCAAGCGCATGATCCCGTCTTGACGCTGAGCTACCTACCGCACTGCGCACCAATCGTCCCAAATACTTTTACAAATCCCGCTCCCCCACGATAAGAGATAATTGGCCAACGAGTGACGCTACATGCATCATCAACTCAGTATCACACTGGTCGCCCGGCTACCGAAACCATACCATATGTGTGTCGCGAATCTTGCGGTGTCTTCCTTTCCCTCAGTCTGACTTGCTATTGTGCAGCTCTGAGGGAATAATAATAATAAAAAGGGTGTTTGTTTTGTTTTGTCTTTCGTGAGTCGATACGATGTGAAGACTGACCCTCAGTGAGACATTCTGGATCTTGGTTGCTTGTCAACATTTTTGTTCCATAGGAGATTATGTTCTGTGGATGGGCTAGCTTATCGGTAGTGGATGTTTGTTTTGGGGGTAGTCTAGGGTAAATACTCGAAAGCTGAAAGTTGTATAATTACCGGTAGTAGGTTAAATAGTAGCCTCCGCGGTACGGTGTGGTGTGCGCTACGATACCCCAGGTCGTTTTATACATGACGGATACGGGTCTAAGATGGTATTGTTATTTCTGTTCCCGTTTAGTTTCGTTTGTGTTTTAGCGCTGCGTGGGTCTGCCTAGGCCGGCGGGCGCCAGGAGGGGGATTCGTACAGCCTTGTGCGACTGCATAAGTAAGGTAAGCATTGTGTTATGCTCGTGGTGGGGTTTCTTCTCCGATGTAGTACGAGTATCACGGGCATGACTTGCTATTCAAGCGTGATGGTGACTCTACGGTTATTGCTAGGATTGCCTTTGGGTTCGGACGAAGGCGATGGGAGAGTGGAAGGTGGTTTCTATTTCTAAGAAAGAAGGGTTTGAGCTATGGAATGAACTGGGGAGAGATGAATTCTATAAGAGGGTGTGATATCAATCGCCATTGTGCGCTGTTTTTACTGTCTTGTATTGACTTACGTATCAGTGGTCGGGTGGGGGGTTGGATGATAATGTTCCAGAATCTCAGTGGCTGGGAATGGAATATTAACGATGTTCCCAACCACTAAGATATACCGGTATTATATAACCCTATACATCGATCCTTGCCCTTGTTATCTGGTACTTTTTTGCATACTGATGATCACTTTGCAGAGCGTTAGGACGTAAAATTGTGATCTCTCTTATCATACCCAATCCTTTATTGTGGGTCTCTGAGGCTAGCCCTGTGATAGGGTTTAGGGGGGGTTCTTAGGAAAAGGTGCTCTGCGTCATGGTTCATCACTCTAGTTATTTGGCACTTCCTCGGTTAGGGCGTAAAGGTAGATGGGGTTTTCTGCTGGTATTATACGGTAGAAGGGTATAGAACAAGGTGTTGAGTATGATATGATACGAGCACATTTTCGCCGTTCGTCGCACTATTGTTGGGATTGGGTTTCCCAAGGGTGGGTGTGGGTCTACCTGGATGCTTAGTCTGTGCTTTCTTCTGAACTTGTGGACTCCTAGTTTATGAACTTTCTCGAATGGGGATTGAGGACTTTATTGCGTGAATCATATATTTAGATATCTCTACTCTTCTCTACTCGAGAGATGCTATGTTTTGGCTATCGCTGAACTCATCTGTGGTTTTTGATCCGAGCCTTCCCTCGTTGACATATTTACAGTAGGGTTGTGGCTAGCAAATATGGTCGGACTATATCATTCGGATTTTGGTATCGATTGCGTGGGCTTATGCTAGACCGCACCTATCGCACCTCTGGCTTGCTCTTTGAGCCCTCAACGACTGCCCTGCGGCAGCACCAAGCAATCACCTCCATTCCGTTAAACCAATAACACCTATAAATCGGCTATCTCATCCCTAGAGACTAGAGTTTTCCCGGAATTCATCCCCTTATTAGTCGGACCTTTCTTACATCCCCTGCAATTGTGTCGAAGTCACCTAGGACAGGACCCAAGGATCCCTACAGCCTAGGGGCTTCCTCCTGATACCACGGACTATCAATCGCCTCGTACAGTTTTAGCCCTTTAGTTTATTTTAAGTCCTGCCTAGGTCCCTCATATCCTGCTACAGGAACTATGGTGCTGGGGATTGGCTTCTCAATCACGAACTCCAAACCAACTCCCCACGACCACTAACCTAACTTCTGGGGGGAACTTAGTGGAGTATGACAGAGGGTTACATCGCCCTCCACTTGAGAGGATACCTGGGATGACAGGAGTGCAGTCGTTGGGTGCCCCGGATGCACCGGATAAGCACCGGGATGTCCGGCTGGCGGTCTGTGATTGCGGGGGCACGTGTGCCTAGTGCCGATGGTTCCCGTGGTTTTAGATAGGCTGCTCTTTTTTTTTTTGAATCGAGGTTTGAGGATACCATGCAAAGAGGTGGGGTATTTGCGGGGTGATGAGGTTGAGGGGGGTTGAAGTGTGTATGTAGGTGGCGATAACGAGGCCCGTGGTTGAGTTGGGTGGCGGAGCTCGGCATTCGCTCCTCTTTGGATGGATGGAGAAAAGCAAATTCAAAACATGGGAGCCCGGTGTGAGTTAGGTACTAGGGGGTTTTCTGTTGCACCCACTGCGCTTGAGTAGTGTATTCAAACTACTAATACTGGTCAGCGACCTTGAGTTGGGATTATTGTATGGCCTACATTTTTGGCCGAGGTGCAATGGTACGGAACCGAGCACTATTTACTTTGGCCGCGAAGCCAGCAGGAATTACAGTATCCAAAGCTTGCTATCCACATCACCAGGCCCACCACGATATATCAAATCTTCACACACCTCGGTGGGCCGGAGTGGCATAGGGCCCAAATCACTCCGGATCACTCGTGGCTTGAAAGCCAGGAGCCATGCATGGGCCTAAGACCGTGCGGCAGACTCATAGACCAACGCTGACATGGAGAGGAGCATAGCTTCAGGAAGGGGAAAAATATATACCTCAATAACGCCCCACTGTTAGCACGCTGTCGGCCTTACAACCTGTAACCACAAATTTGTCATCCCTAACCCCCTCCGAATCCCTTTTTGCCGGCAGCCCAATCTGCTTTTTCTCCATAACTGATACTCTGGCTTTAATTATTCTATTGTACATGAAGGAATTTTGTCCCTAGTTATCAGGGGTCCGTATTTATGATTTCCCACCTCTCCAGAATTTATCGCATCTGCACTGATGATACATTTGATGTTCAGCAATGCGGTGCTGCTTAACCACCAGATAGTGATAGCAGCATAAGTATTTGTTCTCAGAGTAACATTGGGTGAAATGCCTAGCTGGCGTAGTGGTTAATATGTCAAGAACCAATTAACCCCTATTGCAATTAGAAGGAGCCCAGGTCAATCCTTCTCATCATGAGTTATTATTGAATATTCCGTCACATAGGACGGGGGAGCTGAGGATTCCTCGAGTCCTGCCCTATGGGAACTGGGAGACTGAAGACCTTAGTCCTCCTCAGGAGGGCTGTAGCGCAAATCAGACTTGCTACGAGGTGGTAGAATCCGACTCTAGACCGAAAGGTTGGCAATCGGTGGGGTAGCAGAAGGAAGAACTTGAAAGAAATAACACAAGAATTTCTTTCCTTTCTTTTTGGGAAAAAAGAATTGGCTTTCCTCTTTTGATTTGGGAAAGTGATTCTATATCCTGAGTTTTATCCCCTCCTTTGATGTTGAGTGTTACTGCCATTTGGAGTGTAAACTATTGCCAAAGCAGGATCCCAGATTGGTGGAAGTAGGAGGGAAACGAGCATCGCATAGGTCACAGTCTACAAAAGGAGTTTATATTCTTGTGTTTGTGTGGAGTTAGTAAACAGCTTGAAGAATTTCCTTCTTCCATAGTATAGTGGCCGGATAACGAGCGAATGTCAAATCAAAAGATGGGGTATTGTCTCTACACGAAAATCACTGATTTTGCCTTTGGGGTTGTTTACCATTCAGCTACATTCAAGTTGTCACCATTGATCGCTTTGTGAGGTAAACTGGCTTGGTTCTCTCGGAAGGTCTGGTATGAATAGTTACTACAAATGAAGGAGACAAGATCTGTCGGGTATTGTAATAGTTGCGGGGAAGTCCAAGCCTCTGTGAGGGTTCTTTGAGAGTTTCATTACTCGAAAGAGTGAGGTAGTGCCACAGAGTCTGCTCCATATGAGCCTTGGAGAAAGGGGGAGCAGGGGGGAGGCCCGGGTGTGATTTGGATATTAATTACTTCCAGATTGTAATATCTTAGACTCTTTAAATGACATTGTGCAATTCTTGGAAGAGGTTAATATATAAATAATTGTCTCGACACAATACTACTAGTAAGCCCTGGCTCAAACTCTACGAACCAATCAATTCGCACTTGCCCACTACAAAATATCCTCAGAACCAGTAATCTAAAAAAAATCACAATGGAAGACATACTACTATGCCCCATTGGTTATAAAAAAAATGCAGACATCCTATTGACCACTGGGAGCAAAAGGTTCACGTACACTGGACGCTACATCCTCTTCCAGGCCTACATTCCGGGGTTATTACTGACCCCGAGAAGACTCGAACCTGGACCCCTGGGAAGTCCAAGTGCACCGGGAACAAGTTATTACCGTTAGGCCATTGTTCCCGGCAGTGTTCATTCTACCTTTCTAGAAAATTTAATACCATACAGGGGGTAAAAACGTCTTTAAACACAAGAATGAACTTGAGCTGCTCTGATTAAATGCAGGTTTATGAGATATGTGACAAAACCCCAGAAAGGTAGGCACCTGGTTAGAGGGGGAAGTTAACAAATACTAGCCAGAACTTTGCCTGGAACGGATAGTTGGTTATTAGAAGAAACTACTTTTGTCTCTGCTGTTGACTGATCTCTTGGGTTGTGATGATCTGTGCTGTCTTTGGTCTCTCTATCCACTGTGGGTGCTTCCATCCTACACTATCCAGCGCTCAGCAGATATTACTGAAGTGGTGTTGAAGCTTAAGTCCTGGCATCAGCTGTCAAGGTATCTTGACTCAGTGTACCTTAATATTCCCTCTGGAAGGAAGTGGGTTTAAGCAAATGGGTATTATTCTGGGGGACAAAGTTTCTTACGCTCACCCTCAGGCTGGATATGGTTGCCTTTTTACCTATTTGACTCTCAGTCAATACAGCGTCGATCGTGTTCAACTGTCAGTAGCGCCTCGTCTAGGAGGTTAAATGTTGTATTCTTGATTGTATCTGTAGGGTCAACTATCTTTTCCTGTTAAATAAGAAAATATGAAGAGGCAGATAGTACAGCTATAGTGATAGGGCTCATAATGCCTGAGCGTTCAGGAGTCTAGCACCTACAGTAGTAATCATAATACGTGCATCGCTCTAAAGCTCGTCATAAGGACTAGGTGACGGAATAAGGAGAGAATGAATCCCTCTGAGAATTTTTAACAAGGTCTTTCTTCCTGGATGGGATATTTATAGTGGCTTTTGCTGCTGGTGAGTAGCATACTGAATATAGATCGACGATTGGTGGAGTGACAGTATGATTGCAAACACACACGCACATGCACAGAGGAATGCAATCGACTAAGTGACAGGATATCCTATACATACCCCTACCCTTGTTAATAAAGCACTTTTTATACACTTTCCTGGAGAGAAGAATTCTGCCGATTTCCGAGTCCAGCCTTGCTTGTGTGATATGAATTGAATCAGGAGCTCTCTTTCTCTCTTCTACCTAGCCCAATCCTCTTTTCTCGGATACCAGCTAACCAACTTACCTCCTCTGAACTTCAAGTATTAGAAAGGATTAGGCCTGGTATTTGAGCCTGATTGATACTTGGCTGATTAACTAACCAACTGTTCATACACTAAGCAGTTTTATATCATTGGGAGATATGATTCGACCCTTTTTCTTAGTAATGTTCAAAAACCTTGAAGGAAGTTGGTAGAGTCCAAGCTTATTTCTATTAAAGGTCTGCGTAGTTGTAGAAGTAGATTAGTCATCTCTTATATCTGCGACTATAACCCATTTTCCGGGAAAGGGGTGCGCTGGCGTTGGGTAAAATGATGGCAAGTGTGATTGAGTATAATCTGTCAAGCAGGGGAGGGGAAATCTCCCCCGGTATATACGAGATTGTAGAATCTGACTCTGGCCCTATACGTTAGCCTGGGTTCGGCAGGGGTAGCGATAGTAGAAGGGGAACGATATAAGAATTAAGAGTGGGAAAGGATTGTTTTACCTGTGATCTGGAAATAAGCGCCCCCCCCCACTCGATTGATTCTACTGTTGTGGTATTAATGAACCTGTCAATACGGCCAATATCTGTTAGAAGATAACCTATAACCCGCGATCCAGATGGGCGGGTCAATGGTTACTACCTGGTACCATGAACGAGACAATATTATCGGGCATATTGGCGATAGCTTTGGGGAGCTTCTTTTTGTATCATCAGGAGTTCACTACTTGTATTAAATATACAATAGAGTTGGGAGGTGGGGGGGTGAGTGATAATAGGTGATCTGAAGAAAATTTTGGGGATTCTTTCTCCATCACAGCTCTTTGTCATGGACCGGTCACTCGCTCAACTCGATACCGTGCGAGGTACGTTGGCAGCTCAACACAACCTACCATCCGGACACACCATCATGGGCACGCTCTCCTATCTCCTTACTTCCTTCGCTGCTCTCGGCGGCGGACCCTTCAATCATGGCCTTATCGCCGAAGAGCAGTCGGGGGATAAGTGGGGAGAGGGAGTCATTGGAAAGCACCGACCCTCGCCATCTCGAAAAGGGAGATGGCTTTCGCTCTGCTATAATTGTTGCAATAGACCTCTGGCGGTGCTCTTTTTGTTTCTCGGGTTGTGCCATGTGTATGCTCGTCCCCTCTTGTTCCTAGAAGTTCCCGGGCACGGTGTACGCATTCCCGGTGTTTGTCTCTCTACATTGCTCATTGCTTTCTTTCGTTTTCTTTTCTCTCTTTTTCTCTCTCTCCTAATACCAATATGACAACACTTCTTCAGATCAAACTCGTAACAATAATCATATCTTTGAAGGAAAAAAACAAACAAACAAAACAAACAATATCTAAACGATACCATCATCTCCAAAAATCAAAAAAAAAGAGGGGTCGATTTAAGCCAAAAAGCTGGAGAGAGAGAGCTGGCGGCTACTGACGTGAACAGGAAAGGTTGGCAGCTCTATTTCCCACTGTAGGTCGAGGTGGTTTGTGTCTTTGCTAGTTTGGGGGGTGGGGATGGGCTCGGGGGGGGGGGTCTCCAAAGTCCTCCCTTTATTCCTAGTGGTACTCCATCCGCTCTACCAAAAAGACTGAGAAAAACTAAAAAAAGAGACTCAGTCGATCAATCAATCAAGGGAATCACATTGCGCACTCGCGACAGGAACATGCGAAACATCCTCACCCAGCCAGTAACCCACCCAATGCACGAGAACACGCAAATAACATAGAACGGGCTAATTTGGTGGAGATCCACAAACACATCTAGAGCGTCTAGCAGCCGATCCCGTACTCTTCTCTCTTCTCTTTGAACTTTACGAGGGCCATGCATCCGAGCCCACTACTACATAAACAAGGGTTGGGCGGGGAGCCCTTAGCAAATTACCAGTTTGGTTTTGGGATAACAGCGTGTGACCACACTTCCCCTAGGGGGGATCCTGGTGATGAGGATGGGAAGATGGGGGATCGAAATCCACGAGATTCACTGGCGGGAACATGCTATGCTGCTTATCGTGCAACAATAACAAAAGTAAAAAGTTTACTCAAGCCACCTCCCCGCAAGCCGCAGCCAACCAGCAACATGGGCATCTACCAGTATGTTAGCAAGACTCCATTCCACTTCGATTCACAAACTCTCACTCACAACCATAGATCTGAGTTTTCAAGAGATCATCACCTATCACTACCCCATTTCCCATATTTCCCCTCCCATCGAGTTCTTTCTTGCCATTCGTCGTCTAACATACATCTCTCACCGCCCCACCACCCTTTCCTTCCCTCCCCAATCCATCATACACCCATTTTAGCCAAGCAGTGCGAAAAGAAACAGTAGAAAGAAACTCTAGCAGCCAATTAAGACCCCCCGCCACTGGGGAAAAAAGGATATAGTTATACAAACATCGAAGAACCCTTGCTTACTCTCTCTACCCTTTCCTAATGCCTGCTACCGTCCTACCGTACCACTATTTGAAAGAAAACAAGAAAAACAAGAAATGCCCAGTATGCAAATTACTCCGTTGGTGGTTGTGGAAGAAAATAGAGAATAGACATTCAATGAGATGCAATGCTCGTGATATTGAGGGAAGTGGTTTAATAAGCGAAAAGGCTAAGGGAAAATAAAAAGATAAAAAGGATAGGAGACTTTGGGTCTTTATGGGGTTGAGTTGGCGCTGCCTCCTCTTGCCTCGCCTAAAGTTCCTCCGGCTCCGACGAGGCTGCTAAAGCTATCTGTAATGGGCGATCTTAGGTCGACGAGATGCTGCGGCGACTCAGGGGTGGGTTCGGGTTGGGAATACTCGTTTTGAGCGCTGACCACAATAGTGCCCTCGTCCTCGACAATATCTTCCTCATCGTCGTCATTCTCGTCGGCTTCCATCTCCGCAAGCTCGCGATCGAACTCCTGCGCAAAGCCGTCAAAGTCGTCCTCCTCTTCCTCTTCCCCTCCCACCTCCTGCGGTTCATCAAATTCTTGTTCAAGCCCCTTCTCCGAGATCCCATCGAGGGTTCCGGACGAAGAACCTGGAGTGTCGGTTCCGGAGGGGGGCGCATAGGAGGAAGAGGATGGGGCGACGCCCTCAACAATTCTTAGCCCGCTGCTAGGACGGTTCCTAACCATCTTTTGACGCTTTGATAGCCTGGAGCCTGGAATTGAGTCTTCGAGCGAGGGTTCGCCGATTTCCTCATCTGGGGTGGAACTTCTTGAGCGCTTGCTAGCTTTCTTGGTGATGGTGTCTGTGCTCTTAACATCGGGTGTGTTGCCATCTTCGGCTTCGGTGTCTTCATCGTCGGAGCCTAGCCATTCTTTCAGTTCCTCGTCTACGTCCATCCAACCTACGTCTGTCATATCTGGCATCTCGGCAGTTGAGAATTCCTCTGTGTGAATGCTCTGCATCTCGTCGTCATCCGAGTCGTCGTCTTCGGAGGATAGCATTGGGCCGTCCAAGCGGTGGTCATCGGCACCATTGAGCGGTCTTGGATGCCGGTCTTCGGGGTGAATTGGGAGGAGATATGGCTTCTCCGGCTCCTTCCTCCAGTTTGAGATCGAGTCGTAAAGCCATTGTGGCGTTACTATTTTGATATGAGGGTATTTTGACGCTGCGCGTCTGACCTTGGCGGTCCGGCTCTGATAATAGTTAGTCTCCGGAGGAACGTTTGACCGTCTTATTGGATTAACTACCCTCGCAGCAACAAGATGCGTTACTCTAGAATGTACATCATCCGCAACATCTGCGCCAAAGCTTCTACACCAGTGCGCGATATCAGAACTATGGAGAAATAGGGTTGGTTAGAAGGTTTTTGCGCGACGGGAACACTGATTAACTTACCTCTGAACTTCCACTCCAAGTGGGATAATTCCAGAAAAGACTAGAACAACACCTCCCAAGGCTTCCATCTTCATCAGAGGCATTATAACTTTGACATCGGGAACAGCCCGCAGATGAGTATCGCTGAGGCGTCTCTTGCGGACCTGTTTCTTTGGGTCCTTGAGCTCGGAAACTCTAGCAGATATAACACTCCTATTCTTTTCGTATAATTCGTAAAAACTTCGGTGCACTTCTGTCAAGTGGCGCTCAAGGGAGATTAGTTCAACATCTTGGTCGTGTAAAACGCTGTGTTTAGCCCTCCCTACTTCACTTGGTGTCGTTGACTCTATTCCGTTTTCACCGTTTAGACACTCGTTGGCGGCCTTCTCGTCTTTCTTATCTTGTTCCTCTTGCTTTCTAGCTAGTGGGCGATCGGTCTTTTGGGCACTAAGGGCCTTGTCGAGCTCTTTACTCTGGGCGTTGAGGAGATTTTCAGCAGAAACGCCTTCCCCAATGGTGACAAGCTGGTCTAATGCTGCAAGTTGAGTTGCACTACTGCTAGCTCCGATTGCATTTTGGGTCGTGAGAACCCCTTCCACGTCGTCGCCATCATCGTCATCATCATCGCCGTCGTCGCCACCGGGATCACCCCTCTCTCCCTTCTGGTTTATCGGCATCGCCATTTCGGCAGGGGAAACCGTCGGGTTAGCCGGTGCATTTGTGACAGGCGCTGGAGGAAGGAATTCTTGACGTTTCGGCAAGAAGCTTGAGTTAATGTCTCCAATCCCGACGAAGAAATCGTACGGCCGTACTTTGACCAAGTTATCACTCCACTTCCAAACATCACCTCTGTCATCGATGATGACGACCATCTTCGTATCAACCGGGAATATTCTATGAAGACTCTTTTGAGTCATGCTCCCGCTCTCATCCCTGCTTAACACCCTCTCACCGAATATTCTACCGTCTGGATCAACGATCTTCTTGACAGACATTGCGTACGCCCGGGTTCCCATAGTGTATATATGGAGCTCGTAGAGCTGGGAGATGTGTTCTAGGAATTCTTTTAGGCCTGGGCGCATCTTTACATAGTACCAGGTGCCTCGGCCACCAATTATATCCTCGTCTAGCTTGAAAGCTTGAACATCCTTGACAGATTCGTGATTGATGCAGAACGGGTCATTTTTCCAATCGCCAACCGTAGGGTCAACCGTAGCATGGATAATAGTCTGATCGAGATCGACAACGAGAGATAGCTTTTTCGACTTTAGAAGACGCTTTTTCGTCTCCTCTTCCAGTCGGGTAGCCTCCTGTTGACGCGCAAACACGACGTCAGAAACAAACTCTACAAACACTACTTTGGGTCTCGCAGCTACAAGTTGGGATAGGGAATGACGCACGTCTTGACTAACTGTGAGTCCCATGCTATCGTGAACCATATGTATTGTTGCGCGATCCTTGTTAGAAAAGTGGCCATGGTCTAGTCTGTAAATGTATTACCATTAGCGCAAATAGTGGAAACATCTGGCGGGGAAATATTGCTTACAGAGTCATGTCTTGCCCGCACATGCTGCATAATCCAGCGAACTGCACTTCGTGGGAACAAGGTTCCTCAATTTCCATAATGTCGATACTGCAGAGCCTCGGAATTAGCGATCCTCCTCCTCCTCCTCCTCCTCCTCCTCCTCCCCACCCGGACAAACTTCGAAATAATTGTGGGGCTAGATGTGTAGAAACCTACCCAGGTCCTTCGATAACAGTCCCAACCTTCACTAACCAACGGTTTAATCTACCCTCCACGGGGGCATGGAACTGTGCGGACAGCTTTTTCTCTACCTGTCGCTCCTGACCAAACTCCGGGTATTCGGTTACAGTGGTCATGTATGTGTAGAGAAGAACGGCCTCAAGTCTCGGAATGTCATCGTTCGGCTGCTTGAGAAACGCGGCGATGGTTACCGGATATCGTACTGAGCGGGGGAGCTGGACAATCATGCCCCAGTTTCCTCGCACCTAGGCGGACGATGAAAGGGAAACAAAGGGCGACAAGATCAGAAGCAAGTGAGCTGGTGATTGTTGGCGAAAGAACGTGATTAGCGATTGTGTCTGCGGGGGGATATAAGGTGAAAGGATGTGTCAGAGGGTGGGGTGTGTTTGAGTGTTGGGCTAGGTTGGGTTGGAGAAAAGAGTGTGTGGGGGGGAGAGAGGGCTGGTGTTCGAGGTGGGTTTAAGCTTTCTATCCGTGGGAGGGTTGAGCTTGAAGGACGAACGATGATCTCGTCTCGCGAATTAGGGTTCCTCTTCACGCGGCAAGGTGAACCTGAGATTCCACCGGTTAACTTATACCCTAAGTGCCGATACCGTCTTAAATGGATTTAATACTGTAGTTTGCCGGTATGATATAAGGCCTACGGGCAACACTGTACCGGTAGTTATGTCAGGCTGGAGAGGAGGATGACGGTGATTATTCGGTTGTCAATTAACGTTAGGTTTTTGAGAGCCTACAGCGGATGATGAAATATTAATATAGGTTAAACGTGGAGGTGCCAAGAAAGGGCCAACGAGTGGAATCTTGGAGAGATAATCCTATCATACCTTCAAGCGACCTCAGCCCCGGTGTCATGGGTGTCCAATCGTCAAGGATAAGTTAACGATTTATGGTGGAAGGTCATTATTGTCCGGGTGTGGGTGAGAGTTATGGTATGCTTTGTGGCTTTGTTCCGATTTCTACCCTTCAAGTTTCTTCGCGGAGGACGGGGAGACAGCTCCTCCTTTATAGCGTTTGAATCTTGTATTCTCTTTCAAAGAACTCCGATTTCGTACTTGCTAGGTGGGTGATACAACACATTGTCACCATTCTTAGGGTGCGGTATCGTCCAGTTCGCATCGTAATACTGCAAAGTAGTAAATCTAATGCGCATGCACGACCAGTGACAACCCGTGGGCGACTAGTCAACCTTCAGCGAGTTCTGTCGTCTCCCATGTTCCAACCCCATAGCTCGATATTCACATACCATAGCCTGCAAACAGGCACCACATTGCACAAGCAAAGCCCTCTCTCTTTTTTGGTCGAAACTAATGAGGAGAGCGCTAAAGAGATCATAGACCGTTTTTTACCACCATCCCGCCACCACCCTGTCACCTTGAAAATGCTTGCCGAGAATGGGATAGGTAATGCCACACTGCTGTACAAGTGCTCGCACAGTAATACTGCCTCCGGAGTAATACCACAATATCATAATATTCACTTACAGACCTATAGACGGTGTTCGTTGGGACTTCTAAAGCACGATACCGAGGCTGCATAATGGGGCATTCGCCGACTCCAGTCTCGTAATAAGCAAGCATGTTACCAGAATTATAGCAAACTAAAGAGGAATTCTCACAATTCTGCCTTTATAGTATTGTTTACATAATATTTCTCGTGCCGTAGGTGAATTTACAATCCGATTAATCCCAAAACTCGCCTTCGTATAGCATGCCCATGAAAACCGTTGTACATGTAGTAAAGGGGAAGAACTAAAGAATATGTGTCCTGGATACCGAGGAATCTTTCAACCAAAAAGAGAAAGCAAAAAGAGGGGGGAGCCCCTGGTAATAGGGCGGTAAACATTAAGCTTCTCACCCTCCCTAAATTTACCCCCCACCAAACCGACCAACCAACCCTCAAATTCCAATATCCCAGTAGAAAAAAGAAAAAAGACAACAGGGCAAAAAAGACATCTAAAATCAGCAAACTTGCTGGTGAGAACCTTCTAAATAGTTACCTGACGGTGGGGCTGCTCAGGCTCACTGTCGTCCCCGACAAACGTCCATGACTCCTCCGACTCATCTTGGGTGTCCGTTGTATGCTTCTTGATAAGAGTACGGGCATACTCCATGTCACGGTAGATCGCTTGGATCGCAGTCTCCACTCCATTTTCCTAAAGAAAAGTGTTAGCCTTGTAATCTTGATCCAATCAATCAGGTGCAACTTGCCTTCCGGATTTGCGCTCCTAGTAAATCTGCTTTGGCAATTATCCTCTTGTTATGAGTTGCTTCCCAGAGCGCCTTTGAGAATGCACTAGTATTGAGTTTCTTAACACAAATCCCAACTCCGAGGTCCTCGACCCTGTTGCCAAAAAAGAATTGGTCTCCAAAGAATGGTTTGACAATAGTTGGGATTCCTGCCCGAAGGCTTGCACCGGTGGTGCCGGCGCCACCATGGTGTGCGGCCGCATCGATCTGTTTGAAAAGCCAGTCATGAGGCGCAGACTTGATCTGATGAATCTCTGGTGGTATGGGGACCTCTGGCTCTCCTGCACTCTTGCCTTTGGAAAGTCTATCGGACCAGCCCTTGGACAAGATACACCTCACATCTGCCTTCAATACTGACTCTACAACTGTCCGTGTCATTGCATGTGGATCGGCCACAGTAATGGACCCAAATCCAACATAGACAAGCTTCTTTCCATCCTCACGAGCTTTCCGAATGAAATTCGTCAGCTCCTCCGGGGGTGTCCAATCGCTCTGGGTGTCCAAAAACCAGTAACCCGTGACGCGGATCCAATCGCTATAATCGAGCGGGGGTATAACAACGGAGGGCGAGAAATTATACAGGAACGGGACCTTGTTGGGCTGCAATTTGTCCAATGAAGTGCTAGGAAGCCCCAAATGGTTTTTTCGCCATCTGTTGATCTGGCCTGCTGTGGATTTCCAAAACACGTTGTCAATGATCACATACGTGAAGTAATTGTATGCTCCTCCCATCTTATGTTCCGGAACAGCAAAGGCGTGAGGATAAGCCCTAGTTCGGGTCCAGGGCATAGTGAAAGCGCGGAAGTACGGGATTCCCAAGGCCTCTGCGATGTGAATTCCACTCATAGCACTAGGGCTTTCGATCAAAAGGTCAGAACCTTGGCAGGCTTTCCAGGAGCTCAGGAGTAAGCCATCAAGCCAACCTCGCATCTTTAAAAACGATAAGCAGGTGCTCATATGGAATAACAAAGGGTCTTACTGTGGATGTAGCATGTTTCATGAAATCGACAGTAAACATGCCATATTCAACGCATATCGCCATCAACTCTGCGGGGTTGCCATCAACTGGTGCAAACTCAATGCCAAAGCTCTCGATCCAGTCCTTGAACTCCAGGTGTGTCGCAATCTTGGTTTTATGACCTTCAGCCATGAACCCTTTGCAAAGAGCGATGAAGGGCTGGACATCACCTCGTGAGCCAATTGTTAAACAAGTAATCTTCATGGGCTCTGCAGGCTTGAAATTAATTATAGATCCATGGGGATCGTCGAAAACAATAGGCGGCGCGTTGAGTGGGCAGCTCGCTTCGTTTGTGCCAGTCGGGAGTTGGGTATCATGGATGTTGTGACCCATCTGGCGTGCATCTTGCAACATTTGATGCTCCTGTTTTGCCAATTCCGCCCCTTCTTTCTCTTCTCGCGTCAAAATCCCGCTTTGCTGGAGTACCCTTAGATCGTCTAGGCCTTGTAACAGGGTTATAGCACAGTCATCCCTTGTCTCGACGTTCCCGAACTCGAAAAACAACTCTTCGTGGCCTCGGATGGTAATCACAAGTCCTGAGTACCCAAACCGAAATCCCTCCTCCTTACCTACGTTCTCGATGTCTTTTAATGGTAAGATCATCTAAATGTTTTGTTAGCAAAATCTACCTTTCCAGAAACGAGTTCACCGACCTTAATTTTAGTCCCTGGTAGGAGGCTCCGGAAGCAGAAATTGCGGTTGCTCAGATAAATTTTTCCATACAACGGCAAGACTCGATGTAGGTATCCAAAGTACACCGCCTGCAGCCTCTCAGTAGACGGCAGTGAGAAACGTGCTCTGAACCGCTCTTCATGGTGGGTCTCGTCGTCGTCGTCATCGACATCCTCAACCTCTTCATTCGGCATCATACCCATGGCCCCTCCGCCGTAATGCCTTCTCCCCCCGACCCACATGTCAGACACCTTCTCCAAGTAACTCATAGGCTGTGCAGCTATCATAACCCCCACCTTCTTAGAACGTTTCTTCATCCAATCGGCCCAATCGGCCGCACGTTGTAGAGGAAAACTCCCTGACTTAGCAATATCCTGAAGGCGTGGAGATGCCTTTCCGGTAGCTTCTGTGTCAGAGTCTGATCCCGCGGCAGACCCCCGGGCCTTTTTTCTAATACCGAGCCCCAATCTAGGGCGGGTTGGGCATGTTCTTGACCCTTTGAGGGAGCTAGATCTCCGGGGATCTTCGCTCTGGCCTGGCTTCTTAAGGGTGGGCGATTGAAAAACATCACTACGATCCAAAATGTTGCTAGCGGAGGTCCCACGTTCCTCATCCGAAGACAGCCTGATGGCGTCTGAGGATTCTCCAAAGGATTGGACAATCGACTCAGAGGAGAAGGGCCGGTTTGGGGAAGTTGGTTGAGACGCACTGGAAGTTTGGGAATGACGATCCAAACCCACGCTATTCCTGGCGGGTGATCCTGACCGTCTGAGTGACTCCTGGCTGATATCGAGGCTACGACGACCAAGCTCAACATTGGGGCGAGGAAATTCTCCACTCGGTCTTGGGCTCGCTCTACCACTGCCTGCCGGAGACAGTGGAGACAGAGTATCGCGTACGTGTTCCTTTAGAACCGGAGTTGCCGGGAGTGAAGGACTAAGTTTGGGAGAACCTGGTGCAGAGCCCGTGAATATTTCTTTAGGTAGTTTTGATGCAGGTGAATCTTCAACCACAGATCGAAGCACATTCAACGCGTCCTTTCCGAAACTAAAGAATGAAAAGAAGTACTAAGTCGCGGCCCATACACCGTTAGCCTAAACCTTTCACCAATGCGAACCACTGCATCAAAAGATCTCAATTACCTCGTCAATCGCATAGGTGTCATCATTGTCCACAACCTTCAACTTAAAGGTATCCGCAAACTCCAGGACGGGGCTTTCTTCTACTTCAATCACATTCTCAACAGGGATTGATATTTTGACACTGTCACCCTCATTGTGCGATCTAAATATCACTTTCTGAAGCGCTTTGACCCATTCCTTGGCACTTGCCGCGGAATCTGCTTTGAAGTAGTACTTCCGTTCATCAGTGGCAACAAAGAAGGTGACTGTGCCCTCTTTGCCCTTACCCTCTACTAGACTAGCTTGAACGCCGTATCGTAGGTCAATATTGCCATTGAGGAAATATAGGTCGGAGGGATCAGTGTAGTAAGAGAGGACATCCCCTTTTAAGATAAACCAGTATCTGTTGTACTTGACATTAGATTTCCCTCGCTTTGCTAGATAGCCCGATTTGAGGACGACGTTCTGACAGCGAAGGATATCAGCACAGATCTGTTTTGGGGGTTTGAGAACGAGCAATGTCCATACATCTTTCCGTGGGAGATAAGCATAGAAACATATATGTCGAGTGGTAATGTACATATAGCCCTGTAGCAAGACACTCTTCAGGAGCCAACAGGGGTACTCTGTAAAAGTGATCAGTTCTTAGCTCACGCATCCATGCATTTTTGTGGGGCAGAAATTAATTTCCCAAGAGCAGGTATACCTGATATTACTTCTTCTGCCTCGGGAAGATTGAAGATCTCCGTAAGTCTCTTCGCCAAATCTGGATGGTCCTTAGGCCCCTCTTCGTTATCTCCAAACATCTCGGCCTCTTTTAGTTGAGCAGCAACAGCAAAGTTCGCAGAGTTCATCTGCGCCTGTGCTTGCAAAATTTGGCTCATATATGGAGCCGAGCTATTAGAGACGACGCGGGTCAACGGGGAGGTATCTTCTTCATTAGAATCCGCATCATAATTATCCCTCTCCTTGCCCTTTCGTGACTCTTCTATTGAATCGAGAAAGCTGCTAGGCCCCCCATCAGTCGAGTGTTGATCTGCAGATTCCTCGGCTTTTCTTGTAGTCTCTGCAGTGGGAGTCGTTGGCTCTGAGTGGGGGGAGCCATCATCGTCCGAATCCTCGTCACCGAACCGAGAGCTCATACGGGTAGTGGTCGCTGTGAGGATCTGGAAGAAGCTTTGGTTCATGTTAAAGGGTGTCCCCTCTGTAGCTGCACATACGTCGGTTTGTGAATCGTCTTCGGTGGAGAGGCGAGGTGGAAGATGCATAGACTGAGTAGGGTATGAAGTGGACCTAAAGGGAGCGACTCTCTTCTTCTTCTTGCTGCCGCTTCTGCCTAGAGCGTGGCAGAGCTTACGAGCAGGGGAGCTCAACTTCTCATCGTCGGAGCCCATAGTCACGTTATCGGGGTTGCGCCTGGTGTTGGTGGGGGTTTGTGGGTGGAGGGTAGGGGAAGGGTTGAACGTTGAAATATGGTGCTCGTGGCCAGATTGGTAGCTTCTTGGGCGGAGGCGGCAACACGCGGCGGGGCACCCTGGCTTTCGAGGATGACTCTCGCTGAGTCTCTTCACTCTCTTCTGCCCCCCCTTAGATTTTTTTCCTCTTCTAAAAAAAACAAATTTCAGGAACGTGAGTGGGGGAGATGGCGGGCGATGAGGCTGCGTTTTACCTTATCGCTTGTTGTTGCTACAGAAAGAGAGATGTCGGACGCCAGAACTCAGAGAGGCAGTTGTGTCAGTCGTAACCTAAGGTAACTTTACTGGTACTAGTACTATGGAGCGCTTGCAGACGACGGAATCAGCAGAGACAGGCACGGGATCGTCGACCTCGGTTTCAACGAATATAACGAACCAAAGAAGAGCGGTTAGAATGAAACAGAAAAACACTCGAATGCAAGTAGGAAATATGAGCAAGAAGGCGAAGCTTCTCAGAGGCGTTAAAAGATGATTAAAAGGAAGAGGCGGAGGAGTATGAAGGAAGAAACCGAGGGGATCCGGGGGGGGGTATGGCTGTGCGTATGATGGCTACGGTGAGAAGGGGAGGAGGGGGAAATGGCATCTCGGGAAGAGAAGCTCTATTCATATTCTATGGTTCAGGTAGAGCGCTGGTATCAGTATGTCTCCCAAGTTGTTTGATGGTGAAATCGTTGGGGCGGCCTGCATCACTCACGGTCATTATACCGTAACCTACAGCACTGGTACTGTGCTGTACCCTGGGCCGGAACCTGAGCCTCTCACATCCGCACCTGAATCTTGCACGCCGGGGATGTCTCATACCGTGCTTTGCCCTAGAGAGTGCAGGCCACAGGCAATATCCCAATCCGCCCCTCCTTTCCCAAGCATGGAATTCATATAGTGACTCCTGGGTTCCGAGCTTCTTCACCGCAAATCATAGATGGCCTCCGCGATTTTATTTCCGATTGCGTACATCACTGCATTAAGCTATAGGCTATCTGTAATATCCTTTCATATGTACTCGAGTGCTCGAGTATGTGCCGGCACTCAAGATGTTGGATATGGCACGGTATTATAATGATATCATGTACTAGTAAGGCAAGAACGCAACACAATACTCGAAACCTTATGCCCGAGACAGAGGGCAAGCATTGGTAGGATACCACCGATACCGTACATCACTGGAAGAGGTAAGCTATTGAGTTGCAGTAGCATTCCGAGTTCCATAATTATCAGTAGGATCCGAAGTGCTTTTGGAAAAGAGCAACAAAGCTTTAGGACCGCCTACCGGTACCACTATCCCGTATACCGTGTTCCATCTCAGCCAAGTCCATTAATTGGCATTCGTATTCGCTATCAATGCCAGTGCCAGGATCAAGTGATAGATGTGCTGTGACTTCACTTCCCTCATTCGTTCACCTCTGCTACTGCGAGCATACAACGGTCTACCGACAGGGGCTGCACTATTCGGCAGGCGCATCTATTGGAGCTCTTTGATGAAGCCCTCACAGGCGAAAGAACACTACCGGCTGAGCACCACAAAACCTCGCTAGATGACTCTAAAGTGATGGTGGCCTTCGGGGAATCGCTTGCTACCCCGAATTCCGGATCCTTCCCTTTCACTGATCCATCTACGCTAGCTGGATGCCAGGACTGGCCTAGCTAGTATAAAATATTGAATTACTCTCTGGTCCATCGAGAGTTCCCGCCGCGTTCGGCGATGGCACTCGAGTACATCAAAGCGCGGTGGTATCACCACTAGAGTAAAACTGCGGTCATCCTACCTCTCCAGATCCTTGGCCTAAGGCCATGTCCGCATGTCTGTGCCAACCGGTTTTTCCTTTTTTGAAGAGGCAGAAAAGATACTGCCGGTTGACAGAAGCTGCCAATGATTGCACTATCAAGGGCCAAGGCTTCCCTTATCACGGGAAAGGGAGGGAGGAAGAGAAAGGAAGTCTGGCCTTTATCTCCCCGTGGCTCTCATTGAATCCGGCTAAAGCAATAAAAGGCAATACCGGTAGATGGAGACAAAAGCAGCAGCGACAGAAAAGCAAGGGATCACCCCGCAGGACGTTTATGCCTATAGAAAATAACATAATATTATTTTGCAATATTTAAACCTCGAGCATATTCCCGGTATTCAAGCTTAGGGCACTGGCACACCCCTCAAAATCCATATTTTTTGGCCCTGGTCTGCGTTCCTCTGTGCCTCTTTTTCAGTTCCACAATCCCTCTCACAGCAGGAGCAGAATAGACAAGAAAGCTAATCGCCGAAAATATTGAACTGAACAACATACATCTCGATCACCATCATGAAGGTTGCATTTTACAGCTCAAAGCAGGTAAGCCCTGCTTCTTTTTGTTAGCGACTCTGTTTGAGACTCCACATCCCGCCGGCTCGCTTTGGCCCCTTCTGCGCGAGTTGGCTAACCGTTGGTGGTGGCAACTTAACCCCACCATATTTTATCGATAAGCTTATTTCCCCCTTCTGAACCGAGCCAAATTTAACTCACTCTTTACAATAGTTCGACATTGATTCATTTAGAAATTCCAACAACAACACCGGCATCGAGTTAAACTTTTTAGAAAGCCGGCTCGAAGAGCCCACCGTCCCACTGGCCGCTGGCCATGATGCCGTTTGCATTTTCGTCAATGACTCTTGCGACGTAAACGTATTAGAAGGGTTGGCAAATCTAGGAGTGGTATGTTTGAGGAGCGTTATACATTCAATTCAGTCCTATTAAGACAAATCTAATGTATCCAGAAATGCGTCGCTCTCCGTTGCGCAGGCTTCAATAATGTTGACTTGCAAGCTGCTGAGCGTCTTGGGATAGAAATCTCGCGAGTGCCCACATACTCACCTGAAGCTGTTGCCGAGTTCGCCACTGGGATGATTATGACTATTGTACGCAAATACCACAAGGCATACAATCGAGTCCGCGAGGGGAACTTCCTTTTAGATGGACTCCTTGGCTTTAATCTTTTTCAAAAAACAATTGGTATTATCGGCACAGGCAAAATCGGACTGCTCACCGGCAAAATCCTCGCGAAAGGCTTTGGGTGCAACGTTATTGCATACGATCTCTACCCTTCTAAACAGGCCGACGAGTGTGGAATCCGTTACGTCGATACGTTGGAAGAACTCCTCGGGCAATCCGACATTATCAGCCTACATTGCCCTCTCACCGAGGGCACAAAGTATATGATCAACGATACCACACTTGGTCAGATGAAAAAGGGTGCCATTTTGATCAACACATCTCGTGGCGCATTGATTGATACCACTGCCCTCATCAAGTAAGTGCGCCCTCCATCATACCAACGGCGTTTCCACGTTCCCCACCTGACGACGGTATAATTATCAAAGCGCCCTGAAGTCAGGTCATCTCGGAGCAGTTGGCCTTGATGTCTACGAGAAAGAGTCCGCCTACTTTTTCGCAGACTCGAGCACTAAAATCATCTATGATGATAATTTCGCTCGCCTGCTTTCCTTCTATAACGTGTTTGTCAGGTAACCAGCACCCTAAACAGTTGATACCCAATACGATGCTAATAAATCAAACAGTGGGCACCAGGCTTTCTTCACTGTGGAAGCCTTGAAGAACATCGCCGACACAACTCTCCAAAATCTTCAGGACTGCGCTAAGGGCAAAAAGTCTCCCGACCTTGTGGAGAGAAAATAAGCCAGTTACCGTAAGAACTTAGATTGTTAGGTTGTGTGCCAGGTGGTCTGGAATCCCCTCCTCCAGAAAAAAGGCGAAAAAAATGCCAAAAAAACCTGCTCCCCAGACGGGTGAACAAAATGCACCAAACCTTACTAGGAGAGGCAGCTCCAACGTCCCAGCACACGGTCCAATTGCTTGAGTTCCTACGTTATCTGATTTCTTTAGGGTCCTCTATGCTTTTTTTTCTCCTTCGCTTCCATATCCGTTTTTTCCCCGCGGCAAATGTAGCCAGATACCTCTAGTTAGACACTTAGAATCCAGAGTTTCTTTTCTCCGGGGCAACACGGATGCCATCACAAATCGGTAGGCCATATATTATACCTATCATTTTAAAAACCCCATACCCAAGCTCTGTATGCGGTCAAGATTAGGTTCGGGCTGCGAGAGGCGAAGCATCTTGCCCCTAATCAATTTCTGCATGTGCATACCCTCACCAGCCTGATGATACTCGGGTCAGCGAGCCTAACCATGACACAACCACCATTGCAAGGCTGCAAGTCATAGGTTCTAACTAATTAAGCGTTTCACAAGCCGTCCCATCCCTCCACCTGCAACAGGTCGTACTCGAGTAGCATAACTCCGGTCCCGCCAGGCGCCCACTGCAACCACACTACACTTTCTCGGCAAACCTATTAGACAGAGAGGGTGTGTAACCACCACCACATCAGCGCTATGCTAGCACTGTATGAGGGTTGGAACCATGCAAACCCTGGCCAGAAAGTGCTGCGGGAGAACTAGACCAGGAGCATAGCTACTAGTAAGACAATATCGCCTAGCAAAAAATTCCTCAGCATTATCTGCGCACCCCTTGCTCTAGTATTTGCATTGGTGTGGTTAGCGAGGAATAATTGTCCTGGTTTCGAAGGATAAACTTATGCGACCACGTTGGGTGGGTCCGGGGCCTGGGATGCCGGGAAGGATTCTGTAATCATGGTAGGTCACTCGCAGCCATCCTTAGATAACTGTTGTCGGTGGTGGCTTTTCTGGAGAATGGAATCACTATTGTGATGGTTGGTATTGGTATGGGAATGACGATGTGAATGGCTCTCATGTCTGGAATGGCAGAATGGCAGGTATTTCTGGAACGAAGGCTGGCATGGGAACAAGTATGGAATGTTGGAATGCTGCATATCTGGAGGCTACGCTGGACTAGGAAACTTGTATATATTGACCGCTGTTGTTGTTATGATTGGCGATAGTAATACAAGACGCTATAAGGGTTGACTTCGGATTTCAATAACCATCCCTTCAGGCTGCACATGCAAGTTTTCTAGGTTACTAAAACTATTTAATGAGTGTACAGGTTGTGATAGCTGCCCTCTCACCTCCTCCTCCCGGCCTTCACTCCCTCGAACAAAAAGCCGCTCCAACCACCCATCAATCCCTCACAAAAACAACACTAAGGGAGAAGCGTAAACCTCTTAAAAAATTTGAAAATCACCTCCGTCGCGTCCATAGTCCCAAGAACAGCCGGCACAGCAGCGAATGTCTTGTCATCATGTGTATTGTCTTCATTCGGGCTCAGGGACGGCCAATCGTGCAAGCCATTCTTAGTGTGATAGTGCAGAACTTCCACGCCCCCGTTGCACCTGTAATACCTAGACAAGAAGGTCTCCTGCCCCGACGACGGCTCAACCGCTCCGGGGACAGGTGCTTCGAGATCTTTTAACGTGCAGCCGTTATAGCCTCCCCAAGCGGCCGCCCACTTCGGAAGATTCGGGATGCGTGCCACTCTCCCGGGGGGATCACACAGGTCGCCAAGGCAGGACTCCCACCTGCCCGAGCCCTGGTATTTCACCGCTCTATCGGCGTCGCCGTGGAAGTTTATGACGGGGATAGGATGCCTCGGCGAGCAGGAAGGGTCGGCATCGAGACCCGCGGTGGCGTAGTAGAAAGGCCCGGACACGGGCGCGATAGCGGCGATCTGGTCGCCGTGGTAGCACGCGAGGTAATTCGCGAACTCCGCGCCGTTGCTCTTGCCCGCGACGTAGATCCTGTCCATCGCAGCCCAGGACCCGTACTCCGTCCTGACCCGGCCAATCAGGGCATCGAAGAAGGCCACGTCGTCGCGGATCGTCTCTGGCGGCCCCGTCCCCGGCACTTTGGGCGTGCAGTAGGGTGCGCCTTGCCAGCATGACTTTAGCGTTCCGTAACTCGTCTCATTGCTATCCCGCCCAAGGCCGTCCAATCCCTGGGGATATAGCACCACGGAGCAATACTTCCGGTCGTGAAAGTGCGAGAGCTCGCGCATGCGCGCCGCGGTCGCCCCGCGGCCGTGGTAGGAGATTATGATTGGGTAGGGCACCGGTTCGCATCTGTAGGTGCCGGAGCCGGGGCCGTCTCCGATGACTTCGCGCTGGACGCCGCCGACATTTATCTTGATAGTTTTCTGGCTCCAGCCTGTTGGCATGGGGTCGCTGCGCGGGCTGAGTTTGGGGTTGCTGATCGGGGTGCCTCTGTCTTCTCCCCCAGCTACTGCGGTGACGCCGAGCACCAGGGTGAGGAGGGTTGCGAGAGCTGTGAGTCTCATGTCTGCTTTGCTCTGTAGTTTTCGTTGTTCTTGTTGCTCTCACACGATACTGTGCTTGCTTTCTGATACTGATATCTCTGCGGATCTCGATGTCCTTTATAGACACTCTCCTGTCATAATTCTCCCTCGCCAGGCCTCCTCCCTCCCCGCTTCCTCCACCACCCCATCCAAAAACCAATCATCCTGAACGGCATGAATATCCTCCGACTCGTCCTTGACTCAACAACTTCTCACCCGACAATACACGATATCCACACTTCGGTTAGAGCCCAAGACACAAAGTTCATGAGCGATCGGGCAACTTGGAGATACAAAATGGCAAAAAAAGAAAAAGAAAACATGCCACAACATTATACTTCAGCCCTATAGTACTTGTACCAGCTAACTTCCCACCAATGGCCTGATAAGGAGATTCTTACCCCTCGGGCTGAAGTCCGGGAATATAAGCAGCCATTCTAGGTACCGTTCCCTATTCACGGAGTCTTCCGGTAGGGTCTGCCCGGAGAGTGCTGGTGGTGGCAAGTTTGTTCAGCAGCGTATGATGATGGTGCGGAATGTTGTTTTTCCGCTTGATGGAGCAGGGGGTAAGCGAAGGTGGATAACCCTAGCCCTGGATCGTGGGTCTCACGAACATTCATGGCCATCATATCATTGTTCTACAAAAGTTAGTGTAGCGATGGCAGGGCAGTTTAGTCGAGGGGGCGTTATGCACTGCACCCCAAGAGACTAGATAGCCCATTGTGGTATGCGATAGTAGCCGCCCGCAGCTGAGCAGACACTAGGGATAAGTTTTCTCCAGCCCATCACTATTATTTTATTACTCTAGTATTTTATTTTAGTTTTATTTTTATTTTTATCTTTTTTTTAAACCCCCCCTTTCTCTGGAAGGCGAAATACCCGTAAACTCCAAAACAAAAAACTATGATATTATATAAAAAAAAGAGTGGGTACATACCATAATATGTATTATACCAAACCACACGACCTTCCCCCTTCTCCCCTCACGAACTCCTGCCCGACCAGATGCCACACTTTATGATACACACAAGGGCGGGGAACAATTAACCCAAACCGCGGGATATATTTCGCTAGCTAACCTTAAATAACTGCCCAATTACTTCCTGCCCGACCCTGTATCATACCACACACACCGCACCCAATAACCCACCCCACGCAAGGCAATAATGCACTCTATCATATGATACATACTTTTCGTTAAAGATTATGCAGCACAACGCCCTTACTCCGCATGCGAGAGACGACGAGGCATCGGACCAACCCGACCTCGCCTTATGATACCAGAAAGCTTACACTAACACCGAATCAGGATGTCAATTCCACTGCTAAACGGGAAAAAAAGTAATAATAATAATAAAAAACCAATCTCTTGATTGCGGTCACGGGGTGTCACTCGGTGGGTGGATGGGTTCTCGGGGTTTGTCATTCTGGGGGGATATGTACCTGTGGAGGTTTGGATTGGGTTATGGGGGGCTGCCCGGTTGTCCTGAGGGCTAGAGTTTTGAGGGAGGGGGTGGTGAGGGGGGTGGATGGGGATGAGTAGAGGTGGGAATAGATATAACCCACATTGCAGATAGTTTATTTGCGCGAAGGATTAGGCTTTTATTAGGACCCTCGTGTATTGGAGAAGACATGGGTACAGCACTTGATTAATCATAGTAATGAGTCTATGCGTACAGTATGCCAACAGAAGGACAAACCCTCACAGCTGAAGCAAATTACATCCTAGAAGCCATCCGCTCATACACGAAACAAACTCGCTCATGAGCATATGTGTACAGTATGCCAACAGAAGGACAAGCCCTCACAGCTGAAGCAAATTACATCCTCTAAGTCATCCGCTCATACATGAAGTAAACTAGCTCATAAGAGATCTATACAGGAACCTGTACTGCGTAAATCATCACTATCGTAGTCGTCGTTATCAAACCTTCAAACCCCCCAAGAGCCCCTCCAGAACCCCCTCCTTCTCTCCGGCCTCTACGAACCCGCTCCCCATCTTTGCAGCCCCTTCTTCAGCCTTCGCCTCCCTGTACTCTTTCCCAACAAGGCCCATAAGCTCCTTCTGCGGCTTCCCCGGATTCTCCGCCTTTATCCTACTAAAGTTCTCCTTCATAAAGGTCTGGTACCCTGTGATCGGCCTCTTCTCCCTCGGCACAGGCCGTGTCTGTACGAGTAGCCCGCCGCTGCAAGCGCCGCAGGCGACCTTGTCTGGGTCGATGGATTGCGAGTGGCGCTTGTAGACGTATTTGCATTGGAGATTTTGGCAGGTCCATTGGTATTTGCATTCAATTTCATAGGAGTGGGTCGTTGTTACGTTCACGCCGAGGTGGGAGAAGGTACGGGAACATTGCGCAGCCCTAGGAGGGAGGAGGAATGTTAATGTGGGTAAGGTAGGAGGGAGGGAGAGTGATACCATTTCTTGAAGCTTTCACCGTGGGGTGGCTTTCGGACATTACTGATCATGTAGTTGGCTAAATGACACCATTCATGACAAAGGACGTTGTAGAGTTTCTCTGTACCAGCATTAGCCCTTGTCCGTCGATTTCTAAAACTGTGTGAACCTACCTTCACTATCAACGACCTTCTCAGAGAGCTCAATAGTCGCATGGTGCCTTGCCTGGCCTGCTAGTTCATGGTCGCCCATAGCAACATGTCCGTTAGGCAGCTTAAGTTTCTCCAGCTTCCACTTCGCCATCCCGGCAGTCGTCCTTAAAGTCTTACTCCATACAATTTGCACGCCACCAGTATTCGCACATTTCGACCCAACCTCGCCTTTAGCGATCTTGTCATCAATATTCTTCAGAAATTGTTCAGCAAGCGCTTTCTTTTTTGCATCGAAAGATTTCTTCAATGCGCGCTTTTCCTTCAACTCCTTTGTAGGGGATGTTGACAGCACCACAGACTCTTCCGGCGATATTAAGCCGGGGGTTTTAAATGGTGATCTTTGGGCTGAAGTTTTTTTCTGCGGGGAATAAGTATCTACCCAAGAATTTGTCTCACGCTCGTCCCAAAATAAATCATTTGTTGGATGATACGGCGATGGGGGTATTACAGGCGCCGTCTTCCTCGGCGGATCTAGCTTACGTGCAGGGCTTATGCTTTGCGCTGGGTCGGTCGGCCTGAGAACCTTGCAGGGCTTTGTAGATCGGGGTGGGGAACTATGAATTATTAGCACTTTATCGGCTTGGTGCAAGAGGGGGTTTTAACTATGAGAGAATAGCCTCGCTTGGTAGCTTGAGGCTTCTTGCACTATCCTGTGACTTGAACCCCTCGTCTTCAGATGACACCTCCTTACGTCGGGTAGACGAAACAATAGGCTTCTTAGGACCTTCACCCTCTGATTCGGATGAAGAGGTTAAATCTATAGTTAGTGGCTGAAGTTTCTTAGTATCCAACTGCCCAACATCTCCCTCACTATCTTCATCCGGCGTGAATTCATCATCAGAATCCAAGACAGTTTTACGGCTTCGTCGGACCTTAGTAAACGGTGTCCGTGAGGCTCGCGACTTTTTGGGGCGTTCATCCCCAGAATCTGTTAAGTGTTAGCACCACCACTTCGGTGAGCAGGCTCAAAACAATTGCACATACCAGAGCTGTCCAGAACCGCAGCTAGCGTAGAGCGCTCGCGGAATGAACTTGGTAGGCTCTCCGTTTTTGTAGGCTCGACATGCCTTCCCGCCACATTCGCCCTCTCTGGCAAAGTGCCTTCAAACTTTCTGTTCGCTGCCGGGCCAGGCTTCTCGCTTAACGATTTCGAAACCACCCTAGGCTTCCGTATAGCCGTAACAGGTGTCTTCATACCAGTTTGACCCTCATCTTGATCTCCAACTATGTCAATCGCAGCCCCCTCTGCCGTAGCTCCAACAGTAGCCTTTGGGGCCCTCGCTTTCGATGCTTTGGGGGGAGTAACTGGATCAAATAACTCTGGCGGAGCGGTGTTCCCTCTCTGCGCTTGAACAGATACAGAATAACGTTCCAGAAGCTTCTTCACATCCGGAAGCTCATTGTCGAATTCATCGCTAGAATATGACATTATAGACGCTATGATGGATTTATTCGGGCGGTTGGCCAGATTGTTGCAAGAGGGATGGTGAGCAACAACAAATCGTGAGTTTGTTCTGTTGGTTTAACAAGGTGGTTGCTGTGGCAACCCCAGGCACGGAAAACCAAACGAAGCGTTGCCTATCGATAGCGGCGGGAACCCTGGGGCAAGAAACCTTTGGGCAATCACGTGTGTATGAGAGCAAGCAGCACAATATCACCTACCGGTAGAGCGGTGAAGTTGATCACAAGACCTAGCACCGATATACCGCACCTCGAGGCCACCCTGCTCAACCCCACGAACTCTACACCAGCCCAACATCCAGTACCGGAGTGACTTCAAACTACAGCAGGACCCTTACCAACCAGAACGACACATGATATGAGTAAGATGCCGGTACCGTAGTTGCTTTACTCACGATAATATTTACCTTACATTCCGACTGTCCGGCCGGGTTCACCAGATTGCTAGCTAGCCAGCGGGGAGGATCTATAGTAGCGAATGAAGGGACTATCTGGTCACCCCTTCTAATGAGCTGTAAAGTACAACACCACCATTTTACAAGCTCCTATCCACAAGAAACACCCACAGTATCATCCTCACATACAATCACTCGGACCCAAGCGACTAACGAACGTATTCTGTCGCTTTGGACATTCCCGACATGCGCACCAAGCAGAACTTCCACACACCCTCTAGTGACCAATTCCGGAAAACAGAGGTCTTATTCACCACAAGTGCCGCCATCTTCAGCAAGCATGTACCTCGCGATCCTCAAGGTCATGGTTGGATCCTCAAGTGCAATTCCCACCTAACCCACCTGAGCTCCAACTCACACCCTACCTAATACCCGTAAAGCTGCCCTATTCAAAAGCATAAGGTATTTGCCCCCCCCCCCCCCCTGAAGCCAATGGTCTCGTGGCAAGATTGACAAGCCACCACAAAAGGGGAAAGAAGAAAGATACTGCCCACGGCAGCACTCCCAGCCCACGATTCAGAAATAGAAATGGGACGGTCAGAAATTTGCACTTCTCCATCTTCCTTCGCACGCTTAGTCTAAAGTGCTAATAGATAGCTTCTTGGACCCCAAACTCACTACACTCACACCTTCAACGAAAAAAGAAAAAGAAAAAGAAAAAAACCATGTCGCGCCCCGGAGCGGTCATGCCCCAGTACGTGAAAGGCCCCATGCCAATCGCCGTGATCTTGTGCAGGTTCAGAGACGTTCTTCTACCAAACCACCATCCGAAATATTATCACGACTTCGTCTCCTCTTCCGGCCATGGGGGGCTTTTCGACTACTGGCGCGATATATCGTATCACAACATCGACCTTTCCGGCTCAGAGGTCTTTGGGTGGTTCACTATGAGGTACTCCTTCTCCTTTGACATTATTGAGGGCGTTGGGCAGGCGGAGAAGACCCGGTCCTTCTGGATGAAAGAAGGAAGGCGGCTGGCGGAAGAAAACGTGGTAGATCTACCCAGGTTCCGGGTGGTAATGATCGTGGTAAACGCACCTGTGGGCACAGCATGGGAGGGGAATACCTGCCTTCTAGATCTGGATTGCTGGGGGCAGGGCGGGTGGAAGTGGTGTCAGCGGTGCCATTTGCTGGCTTACAGCGGCGATGGGAAAATTGGGAAGTGTCTCGAAGGTGGGGAGCACGATCACCCGCCCTCATCCACGGATTTCGGGTTACCCGTCAACAACGCGGGCTCCCTAAGGCAATCGGGGTGGCGAAAATGTAGGAAGTGTCGATGTCTATTTTACGGCGAGAGAGACCCTGGCAAATGCCATGGGGGGGGGTTCTCTCACGACTTTTCCAGGAGCAGTAACTACAGTTTGTCGACTGCCCCTATGGGTCTTTCGAGTGAGGGTTGGAAGTGGTGCTGCAAGTGCGAGGGATTGGTATACCCCGCCACTACTCGAAGTGCGTGTTCTGCAAAGGGCTTCCACGAAACCCGAGCCAGTTCGGGTTACCATCTCGTTCAGGCGGGCTCGAATTTCAATGCCACTCAGGGTGCTCATCAGACTGGACACACACTCCTTGGTATCTCTGCTCACGCGATGCTCGGTCCAGAAAATAATGGAGAAAACTGCTGGGATATCATGGCAGGTGGGTTCGAAAACAAAAACTCACACGATGCAGGCCAATACGGGAGGGCTGGACCTGGACTCTCCGCCGCAAGTTTAACAAAGCTGGGCTGGATACCAGAAGACCGTATCTTCACTTTCACGAAACCCAATAATATCAAGAAAATCGTTACCCACTACGCTGAACTGAAACTAGTCCCGCTCAATGCTCCTGAACAGAATGGATACCTTGCCGCCCGCATCCCATCCCCTGGCCATGTATACACCGTCGAATTGCGCAAAGCGACGCATTGGGATGCAGGAATTGGCCAGACCGCTGTGCTGATACATGAGCTCCGGTCTGAATACACCACCGTGACGAAAGGCTGGCGGGCTTGTCGCATCTGCCATGCCCTAACAGATGTAAGAACTGCAGTATGCCCAGCAGGTTCATTCCACGACCACTCCCAGAGCGGACATTACAAGCTCCCTCACAGCAGCTCAAAAAACAACGGTTGGCACCCATGCACAAAGTGCCAAAGCTTAGTACACCACACGACCCCATCAGTACCCTGTCCCGCCCACGGCGTTCACCGTCTAGACTTCTCGAAAAAATTTACATTGACACCGAGAAATCCCAACGTCGAAGGCCAACCAGGCTGGAAGTGCTGCAACAAGTGCCATGTTCTCTCCTTCACCGGTCACTCGGGCACCAAGGGCGCCTGTCCGTGCGGCGGGACCCACCAGCATTCCAGAAGCCCAGATTATACGCTCCTACACAACACCCCCGACAGCGTCCCTGCCGGCACGAAATGCGAGGAGAACTGGCGCTGGTGCCGCAAGTGCGAGTGTCTAGCATATGCTGGTTACTCCCTCTGCGGATCCGGTGGTCCGCACGATCTCTCCGGGAGCATGGATTACGCACTCAAGGAATTGGCCTTCCGCCACCCTTACCGAGCACACCTGGCGTGCAAGAAGTGCTTTTGCGTATTCCGGAGCAGAATCCTGGGTTGTGGCCCGTGCGCCAGTGGCGGGGACCACAGCTCCTATGGAACACCACTTACTCTCGCGCCCACCACTATCCGCACGGAAAGTAACGGCCAGAGTGGGTGGAGGTTTTGTGATAAGTGTCACCTCCTGCTGTATTCCCCGGGATCCCCTGAGCATTGTGCGGCCGGGGGAGAGCATGATCTTCAGAAGAGTTCGGATTACAGGATTGCGTGCTTTTCAATGGACAATACGTATTTGATTGGGACAAATTGGATCGGGACAGCGTTCGTGGATGCGGCAAGAGGGATTAAAATTAGTGTCGGTGACCAACTTGATGAGGAGGGTCGGGCATTGATTAAGCTTTCGTGGAAGTGAGCGGGTGCCATGTACTTGGGATGTGTAAAAGACGGGGAAGTGCGGGGGAGGCGTTAGGAAATGTTACCTTTTGCAATGGTACCAAAAATCTGCGCCGGGCTACCAACACTTTAATTCGTTACGGTATACTGTTTCTATAATATCGTAGCTTGACCGGCAAAACATATCTAATTATAAATGCATTACTAAAGCCAAGGTCGTTCATGTCAACGAGTGCCAAAAGTACTGGATAAAGGCCAGCCTCCCTGGCACTGATCTACTGTAGATCGCGATACCATCATACCCGCAGCTCCTCCGAATGCGAAGCTTAACTTACCGTAGGAGCCGGAACAATGGAATCCCAGGCCAAAACGCCCAGAATCCCCCCCCCTCGGATGAAAGGGGGAACCACCGCGAGAAAAACCAGCTTTCAGCTCCCCGCTAAGACAAACAAAAGGAAAAGGCAGCAGGCTTCACCAGGAGAGGCAACTCCAACGTCCTAGTATGAGGTTCAATTATTCTAGTTCTAGAGGTGGCTAAATTCCCAACATATGCTATCACTCGTCTTGATCAACGGAGCAACCGGCTGCCCAACATAACCTGAACCCCAACAAGATTTCAAGAAACAGGCACCCAGTATGAAGCCAACTCACAAGTAATTACCTAGCCTCTCATATTTCGTCAAGCCAACTAGCACTGAGCCAACTAGCACTGGGAAGAGAGTGAGCTCAAAACGTCTGCTCCCTACCCTCCAAAGGGCTATTAACCTATGCATGCGCCATACTCGGAGAAGAACTATATATCACAGTGGTTGACACTGGTATGATATATCGTACTGACACTTGGCAACTTCGTCATCATCAGGGTTCGGAGGGGGAAGAAATGAACAAACACGGCCAACTTGAAACATTGAAACTGGGGTTGTGATGCAAAGCTCTATTTAGCCTAATAAGCACGCACCAGTCCAGTTAGTATAAAAACCAAGTGCCACAATCCTGCCAGAAACTGATACCTTCTGCAGCCCGGAAGCCTACGGAGAAGGAATAATCCCACGAACGATGCTCAGCATGTCAGATACCGGTATAAGCAATAGATCGTAAAAAAAACAACTCCACTCTATATAAGAGACAAGGCCCACTAAACTCAAGACAGGACAACTGCCGGTAGATCACCAGATACCACACCCTCGGTTCCTACGAGTATTTTTGTCCCTCAACGTTATCTGTCACTATACGGTACCGGCAGTTCCGTGCTGCCCACCCTACCGAGCTCTACCAAACAGCATAGCAAAGCACAGTGCACCTCCTGCCACCCGGCTCACACATCTTCGCCGAACTGGGACGCAGAAGTTTCAACCACCGGTATCATAACTTAAGCACTCCACCCGATGCCCACTGTACTTGTACGGTACCTACCGGTATAGTACCTACCCCCGCCTCAATATCAATCTCATATCATAACCCTATCTCCTCCGCAAAAAAAACCCCCCGAGTGACGCCAAATGATTATCGAAAACCAAATCCCCCCTTCCCCCAATGCCAAACCAGAAATCACCAAACAAGTTAACCTCCCTCCTCCCCCTTCCTCTTCACCCAAACCCATTCCGGAAAAAATCTCCCCTCCCCTCCCACCCCGGGAATATCCGTGCCTTCCTGCGGGAACGGGACACCTGCGCTCCGACAATTCTGTTGGAGCCTGGAACAATTTTTCATCCCTTCCGGGGTACAAGTACAATAGAAGAAAAGAAAAGGAAAGGAAAAAGAAAAAGAAGGGGAAGAGGAGAAAAAGGGGGGGGGATCTGTGCAGGAGGGATGGGGGAAGGTGGGGAATAAAATAAAATAAAATAATAAAAAATGGCCTGAGTGATTACTGCATAATAGGGGGTTTATTAATTTACTAAATTTTATTGATTATTAATAAAGTAAGAATCAGATGATGGTGGTGGTAACCAATGAAGTAATTTGATTGGGGTGAGTATGATAATAGATTATTGAGTGCGGTGAAGGATGATGGCGGGCACGACGGCTCACTTGATTTAGGCTTTCGCTTTATGCATAATGTACTTGCGCATTCCAAAAGTATCCGGATGCCTTGGCGCCAAGATTCGCGGATCCAGGTCCAAATCTCAGCGGCTTGGCGCCGAGGCATCCGGATACTTTTGGAATGCGCAAGTACAAGTATGGTATCATGCCGTTGGTGGGGAGGAGTTATAGTGGTCATGAGTTATAGGCGTGAGCACGGGCGATAAATCAATCTCGGAGCATAAATTTTGGGTGTTTCGAATTGTATGGGTGGTGACACTGTACCGCACTGGTACTTGTACCGGTACCGGTAGATTAGATGGTGAAATTGGTCAAGTTACAGGCTCGAAAAGTCCAGAAACCCCTGGGCGAGGTGGGAACGGAAAGTCCTCGGCATCGCGGGCCGTGGGATTGATCTCCGCTCTGCGGGTTGATGTTGATCGGGCCAAAACTCGTATCACACATACGATAACCTGTATCATACCACTGTCCATCAAAGACCACTAGGATTTCTCCTAGACTCGAGTGCGATTTCATGATCGCATTGACACCTCCTTTCCCTCCTTAAGTTTGCATGCCAGCACCCTCACCCACCACCACCACTAACTCACCACCTTCTCCCTACCCCACAGATCTCCGACATCTCGCCAGCCCTTACATCTGGCATTGCTGTCATCAACTCCCCACCTCCTAAACAAACAAAAAACAAAACAAAACAAAACTCACCACCCGCCACCCACCTGTCGCATGCACACACACAACTCGCATGCAGGGCTACCGGAGACTTCCACCAAACCAAACCAAACCAAACAAAGGCGAAAGAACAGAAAATAAATAAACACAGCCTCAAAAATTACCCGCCTCCTACCGCGCCAGTACTCGGGTTTAGTAATTGTACCCGTAATAGCTTTTGAATCCTCCGTTCATACCTGCATCCCCAGATCGCGTTGATTGGACATGAACGTGGCTGGGCGTACCGGTACGGTACTGCGCAGGTAGTCAGCCTCAGCATGCGCGCGCGCCACCGATACGACACTGGATTTGAAGGAAGGACAAGAAGCTCTATGATACGAGCACAACTCTACAGGCGCAACCCGATATCAAAAAGCCCCCGAATATCAACACTCATAGCTGGAGTAGGCTGGCAGAGGCAGGGGGGGGGACACAATTGCACTTACGGCTCTTACCGGTATTCTTCTATACCGTACTCGGGCACTTTGGCGATAGATAGATACGGCACCAATTTGGCGCGGGGGAGGGGGGGAAAGTTATCACACACGATAGGTCTGAAAGCCCGGGTATGTTCGCTGTGAACGGCAATAGCGGCTCGTTCCTGACGGAATTATGATGCTGTTTGTAACGTTGCGGTACTTCCACCGATGATATCTGCGAATCTGTACGCACCCGCCTACGGTAGCATTGCCGAGCGCAGTGCTGGCAGTGAGATTCAAAGCGAATGAACTTGGAGCGCAGACAGACAGACATTCAGCACAAGCAGGTTTGATCCAAATGCGTGGCATGGGCTTAGTTACTCGAGTATCGTGCATAACCTGGTCTCGGCTAGGATGAGATGAAGTGAAATTACCTCTTTCGCCCCCGGGCCGGCTGAGGTGGTGGTGGCGGGGATCATTCGCTTTCATTCATTTGCCCTTTGGGAAAACCTCGGACGCATGTCTGGCAATGCGGCATTTTGGGCTTCGGATGCTGGCGGTGCTGGGTGGATTTTCTTCTTCACTTTTTTTCTTTCCTTTTTTTCTTTCCTTCTTTTTTGCTCCCAGATGGAGGAAGGTGCTGCTTCGGATGCACTTGATCGGAATCACATTTGCGCCTGCATGAGCCTCGCCGCGAGATTGATTCTCTCTCATCATTGGGTTGACGTCAGTCCTCAGCACTTGCGGCTGCCGCGCTGCAGAAGATAGGGCTGCTGAGAGCTGTCTCTGGAGCTGTCCATAGCATTGGCGCAATACAGTGTTACATAATATCCAATGATAGCCTCGAGTGTCTAGAAAGTGCAATACGTGATTATTGTAAAGTGCATTATTGGGCCCGGGCCACAAAGAAATCGTATGGGTAGGGGAAATCAAAACAAACAACTGTTCAAGTAAAGCTACCACGCAGATTATTAGGCTTGCCAATTCCAACTCAACATTCGATTCTAGTTCTCGTGTCGTACCAAGCCTCCACTCAACCCCACATTTTTACATAACCCTCGTCTCCCAACAAACCCTGATACCTCGGCAAACAAATAGAAAAGAAACTGATGAGAAAAAAAACAAGAGGAAAATAAGCATCAACACCTGGTATTCACCATTTTAGGAGGGGGGCTAAACAAGCTCTCTATACAAAAACCAAGGCGGCACCACCCAGAGCTGCCGCAAGCAACCCAGCACCGATCTTGACAGCACCAACATGAAACGCTGGAACACTGAGACCGGCAGCGGCCCCCTTGGTTCCGGTTCCCGAGCTGTTAGGTGAAGATGTGACAGTGCCAGTTCCCGCAGTTCCTCCGGCCTCGGCGAGGAGGGATTTGCAAGTGCCCGTGGCGGCGGCGGCGGTTTGGGTCTTTCCGCTTCCGCTAAAGTCGCAAGCATCTGAGGCCTTTTTCTGCTTGGTATAGTACTATACACCACCCTCTTATTAGTAGGCTCCGAGGCGTTGCGGCAAAGGTAATACACGTACGGCATTCATAGCCCAAGAAACACGTTCTAGAGGACTGCACATGGAATATGCGCCGTACTCTCCTGTAGTGCCATTGGCGGTGATTCCGGAACAATCTGTCTTGGCTTCTCCACAAATATAGTTGAACAAATCACCTGTGTCCTTCTCTTGCACTTTTGTAGCAGCGACACAACTGAGAGCTGATACCATGCAAGAGCAGAGATCCCTGTTAGGGGTTGGTGGGAGCACAGTCGAGGCCGACCAGTTAGAATCGGCTGTTGGGCAGGAACGAGCAGCAGTATTTGTTGGAGTATAGCTATTGCTCTGAACACTGTTCGGAGTGACTTTTGCGAGTTCAGACTTAAGATTGTTGAAGTCAGTCAACTTGGTAGCTGTCCCATCACTGCCAATTTCAACCAGACCTTTGAGAAAGTTAGCAGAGGTGGTGATGTATGAAAGAATTATAGAGAAGTACCGTAGTCATTCGCTTCCTGGTGGTACATGTAAACAATGCCACCCGAAAAAACGGGTGACATCTGGGGGCCATAGAGAGCTTCGACCTCAGTGAATATTCGAGGTTGAACGACCTATATTCATGTCAGTTTAGCATCAGCGGATATAGGTCTAACCGAACCCACATTGCACCCATACTCAGCAAAGAAAGAAGGGACATTGTAGTTCTCAAACTCCTTAGTGCGTTGATCGTAGCCAGACTCTGTGTATGAACTTTTTCCACACCAAGAGTAGATGTTATAGCCCCAGAAGTCAACAGATTCGTTACTGTTGCCACAGTCAAAGTAATCCGCAAGCTCAGATCTGATTTTTTGATCGTCGTTGGTGGCATATCCAATGGGTATGGCACGATAGTTACGTTTTTTGATGTAGGCTTTCATATCACGAACAGCCGCTTTAACAAAAGGGGACGCATTGGTATTGTTCGCTTCGTTGGAAACCTCATTACCTGCGAAAAATCCCAGAACGTTGGAATAGGGGGCTAGCTTATCGACAACTCGAGTGTAACGCTCATAGAGTCTATCATCCCATTCAGGAGAATTGCGGTTGATGGACAATGTCGGCTCAGACAAATCACTGACCACGTAAATTCCAGCATCGTTCAGCAATTTCATACATGTTGAATGGTCTGAGGTGGTATTAATAGCATAAACCCGAATGGTATTTGTGCCAAGCTCCTGGAGCAAGGGAATGTCCCTCCTGCATCCAGCCTCATCCGACAAGGGATCTACAAAAGTCCCGGAAGTGCTGTTTGTAGGGCTGGCTTGGTATGCAACGCCCTTGATGAAACTGTACTCAATTGTTAGCCCTATTCGCCATGGGAGGAGAGCGGCTTAAAACGCTTACAATTGAGTGCCATTAGACTTAAAGAAAAATTCTAAATTGAGGTTAGTCGTGGAACCTTCACGATAAACGACCAAATCTAGAATCCCGACACTCACTACTTCCTTTGATAACAATAGGATCAAGATCTGCAGCAGAGACTGTGGAAAGGAGAGAACCGGCTATGAGGGCCGCTGAAGTGAGTGATCGGGCCCACATGGTTTTTTTATCTTAGCCCGCTAAATGTCTCTTATGGGTACCGGAGGAAATTTGGTCGTGGCCTGTAAGTAGGGAGGTTTGATTGGGGCTCTCAGGGGTTGGCCAAGAGAAGTGACGACAGGGCCAAGAAAGCGGGTGAGGAACCAGCGTTGATGAAACCGCCCTGGCTCAGGGCAGTAAGAAAGATAAGTGAAGGAGTGATAGAAGGTAGATAGCGAGAGTATAATGTTCACTTGGTGAGCGAGAGACACCAACTAGGAATGAAGAATTGAGAAGGGAAACGCGATGAATTCTCAGAGAGAAAAGGAAGCAAGGGAAAAGGAATGGATGAGAGAATAAAAACGGGGCTTGGCACCGGGGGGTTGAGGGAGGTTGCAGCCCTCTTTGAAGGACTTCTGGCAAAACGATGCCGAAAGATTGACGCGCAAGACGATTCTCAATCGAGGGTTGTCAGGGTCAGCGTTATGGGCTGCAGAAAATAGCTACTGGTTCCTTTGCTTGTTTGGACTGTGCAGGCTCTCTAACTGGCTAAGTTTTACGGAAACTCTAACACGGAAATTCTATTGGCACGGTGCTAAGGTGCTTTGGGAGGGAGTTGTTTTCCCAAATGGTGATCAGCTCACTAAATCCAGACTCAGCACTCGTAATGCCGAAGCGTTTTTAAAAAGGACTAGACTATCATTACCTGCCACCAAAGTTTGGTTATTTTTCTTGGATCTGAGTGGTGTGCAATCGCAGTTCTTTTTTAAAAACGCTTTGACAGTACCACGATTACAAGCCTTACGATATCCTTTCAATTGCGCCGGTGATATAATACTCGGTGCAGTAAGTATTACTGTATACTCGAATGGACAAAGTATTCAGAATTTCCCTTCTCGGCCGTCAAGGGTGGGAGCATCGCAAGCCGAGTCCCCGCTGGCGACGGAACAAGCGGGGTGTCCACAGAGCGCCTCACTAGGAGAGACCACTGGATATCGGTACTGAGCTCGAGTACCGGTGCTTCGGGTATTCGCATACCATTACCGCGAGTCCGCCGAACTCACGACGCAGTGGCTAGAGCGGACATCCTTCTTTGAGTGCACAGCGTCTGAGCAAGTTTTGCCTTCCATTTGTGCTCGAGTTTTTGTGATAGATAAGTTTTGGCGCTGGTTAACGACAAGACACACCAAAATCTAAGGCCCGTTGCGCCATAACTTAGGGGGGGTTTGGCGCGCCTGTGATTTGATCCGAAATCGTGATTTGAGATCAACCAATCATAACGCTCGAAAGTGATTATGTAAGTAGTTCCGTGATATGCTATTGGCCAGCTCCAAATCACGACTTCAGATCAAATCACAGGGGCGCCAAACGCCCCTTAAGTTTGGACACAAGCACCAACGAGCAGAGTTTGCATTTCTCATTTTTTGGCTGGACTAATTGTCTTACGGGAGGGATGCGAATCCGTTGCCATTGCGCGTGTCATATGATACCGAGTTTCCAACTTCTTTGCTCGAGTATGGGTACGGGAACTTGGAGAGTGGGCTGGGCTTGTCTGTCGGGTGTCAAGTGCCGTATCGACTTAGGGGTACCAGCACAGTATCATACCAGTTTTGCATCACACCCGTACTTGTAGGAAGTCCGTACGAGTGCCGTACAAGCGCAAGTTCGGTACCCAGGCCCGCTACCTAAGCTCGCTGGGTAATTTGACAAGTATTTCTTTTGTTCTCTGCGCCAATGGTGATTCTTGCTCGTAGCAATCCGCCTCAATATCACACTCCTCCATATAGGAAGCCTGAAAAATGTGGCCGGAGCGGATTGCTGAGCGCCAACCTGCTCTGAACATAAACCGATAATTACTCTACCATGACATTGTGTGGCTTTTCTTTTGTCGATACAGCATTTGAAGCTTCATGGGCCGTAGTTTGTAAGCTGTATGGTGAATATGAGAGTTCGCTTGTATAGTGCATTACAAGGAAAGTTTCATATGGAGCAGTACTCCGGCCCTGAGAGTGTGATGTCACCAGTATTGTTAAGTTAACATGAATCGACTTTGGATGCTCGGGTGCTGTACTTGTGATCACTTCAGTTCGGCAGGTACGGTAACATTCACATTATTTTAGTTCCGAGGTAGTTCTTTTTGAAAACGCCTCGACATTACGGGTAGATACTTGATGCAAGTCCCATCGGGTATGTTTTTGGTGGAGGTATTTTTATTAATATACTTTGGCGGTTGTCCATCCAAAGAGTGGTTGAATTCGTAGATCAGTTGTGTTTTCCCGTGCCACTTGCCTGGATGACGTGTGGCAGTGTTGGTGGTTTGGTTCCTGGCCCAATTAGACACTATAAATAGAGAAAATGCTGATTTTTAGTTGCAGCCCCGGGTGTTACAGGGGGAGATCTCTGGACTAGCGAGAGCGTCCGTTTCTGGTGGAAAAGGAGCAAGCTGGCTGGGTTCTCTACTCGGGCACTACTGGTACCGTACTCCAGTATATGAGTAGGGTGCTACAGGACCGGCACAGTATGCCGTGAGATGGGCTGGATGGACTGGTCTAATTAGCAGTGCTGGTGGGATAAAACGGTACAGGTATGGGTACCAGCGCAGTAAGGTACTGTTATATTTAAGCATGGACTGCTGTGTGTATGATACCATAGTCTGCTATGTTGGTGCGGCAAGAATATCATAAGAACTGTGTCATCGTCCTCGAGCAACTCGATAGGCGAAGGGACAAGTGCTGGTGCTGCGGTTGTTGTATCGTAGGCTAGAGCGTGGCTGGATGACTGCCTGAATAGAATACTCGTTCAGTCAGATAACAAGGTCAAGCTCCTCAGCTCGATACATGGCTAATACATTCTCTTGAACATCGCCCTCTTTATTTCAAGGCCGTGGGGAAGGTAATTAGGGTGCACTCGAGTACCGGTATTGGTATGATAAGTGTGGGTGTGCTCGAGTAAGCCAGGACACCTGCTGAATTGAACTTTCCCGCTTGTCGCCACAACGGTTTCTTAGAAGACGACGAGGATATGTGAAACGGCTGGGCGCTCAACCTTGTAAAGTGGAAGAGTTGTCCAATTAAAGCAGGGGATCTCCTTCAAATGGTTCTTTCAGGGAATGGTAGCGCCGGGGAGTCTTTACTGATGAGGAAACCCAAGGAAAAAGGATTTGAAACTCGAACCGTGTCCTGGAATTCTCGAAGCCCGGGGATCCACACAATTGATGAGCGGTCGAATTCGGTTGAGCATCGGCATTCTTGAAGCGGGAGGTTAGTTATCGTCGAGCGTGTCTGGATGTCTCTGGGTGCATGGGTTACCATTGTAGGATACTGGTACTGGAGCAGTGTATAGTACTGGTACGAGCACAGTACCGGTACTCGAGTATTGTCCTTCTTGCATGGGTGGCTGTCGGTGACGAGACGCCCGGATGGGTCTTCAGTGCCCATCCGGAATGCATTGAGCAGGTTCTTCTCCCCTGCCTCCTGTTCTCCTTTTTTCCCTTTCCTTTTTTCCCTTTTTCTTTTCCCTTCCAGACCAATTTTCTCACTTTTTTCTCACCTTCTCCTGTCAACGCCCTTGGCTGGAAAAGTAGTTTTTAGCCTCCGCCGTTCGTTTTTGCCCTCCCTCTTGCCCTCTTGCCCCGTAGCCCACCACACCCCCCTTACTTAGTGCGCTCCCTCATTCACTTCCCCGGCCCTTATCGCAGTGCGAGCATCCTCCTCCTCCTCACTCACTCTTCTCCCTTTCCCGCTGCAATCTTTCCTCACTCTTTTCCTCTTCCTCTCCCCTCTTCCCCCATTCCACTCGCTCAGAAGGTGTGTTGTTTGCCGAAGTTGCTTCGTGCAAAATAGTTTTTCCTTTCTTTTCCTTCTTCGGTATCGTTACTTAAAGCTCCATTGAAGTGAGCTCGTTGGCTGTTGCATCGGCCATTCCTACACCGGAGCCTCCTAAGTAAGTGAACTTTCCATCCTTCCCTCACCTCCCAAAACGTGTGAGCCCCTGAAAAAGTCAACAAACAAAGCCCCTCGCCCGTCTGCTCCAAAAATCAACATCCCTCAATCTTTTCTTATCTGCCTTGCATTGCTTTTGCGGACATACCCGTTTCATTCCCGTTGCTAATAATTCTTCTCCTTCAAGTTTAGCCAACGATCTTTACCAATCGTCCCTCGTTTTTTAATATTTTTTTTTTTTTGCTCGCTGCTTGTCCTTTACAACTTTGTTGTTTTCCTCCAGCTTTGTTTTCTCCCATTCTTACGCAACGCTCGGTTGTATCAGACAAATTGCACTCGCTCAGCGGTTTGACTCCCTTTTGCGGTCAGTTTGACCAGTCGGGTTTGCTGCTTCTTTGAATAGTTAATCTTTCGCATACTATTGTTGGAGGTAAGTCATCGGTTGCGGTAGCAACTAGCTTTCATTGTTGGGTACCTTTGTACACAAGCTAGACAACGAAGCTTGTTGACATATTTACTCCTTGAGACGTCAACCTAGAAAACCGTCAACACCAACTAACGTCTGCAGGGGATTTTTTTTTTTGAGATCGTTCTTTGCCCATCATGTCGGGGCCTCAACAGCCATACGACGACCATCAGGGTCAGTACGGAGGTCAAACCGATTCATACTACCAGGATGAATACCATAATCAAGGACAGGGAGGCCATTACGACCAGGCCGGGCAAGGCCAAGGCCAGCATTACGATTATAATCAAGGGGAAGGCTATTATGACGAACAGTACGTCATCTGAGTTAGTAATGATTTACTTTACCAGCTAACATATGGTAGGGAGTACTACAATGCTGGACAACAGGGAGGATACGGACAAGATGCTGGATACTACGGAGACGCGCGGGGTGGTAGGCTTCATTCCTGGCTCTTTATCTAAACCTGGTACTGACAATGCCCTCAAGGATATGAAGATGATTACTATGGAGACCAGTACTATGACCAGAACGCTCCTGCTGCCGGCCAGCAGCCCCAACAAGGGTATGACCGCAAGGGAAAACGTCGAGGTCACGATTCAGAGGAGGACTCTGAGACCTTTAGCGACTTCACTATGAGATCTGACATGGCCAGGGCTGCGGATATGGATTACTACGGACGCGGAGACGAACGATACAACAGCTACGATAACGGACCGGACGGTCGACGCGGGTATCGTCCACCCTCTTCCCAGGTATCCTATGGCGGCGGTAGATCGTCCGGTGCTTCTACTCCTGTTTACGGCGTTGATTACTCGAACAACCTGCCCACTGGCCAGCGTTCAAAGGAACCATATCCAGCGTGGACGACCGAGAATCAAATACCAATTTCCAAGGAGGAGATTGAAGATATCTTCCTTGACCTCACCAACAAATTTGGGTTTCAGCGTGATAGCATGCGCAATATCTATGACCATTTTATGACCCTCCTCGACTCCAGGGCGTCCCGCATGACTCCGAACCAAGCTCTGCTCTCGTTGCATGCTGACTACATTGGTGGTGAAAATGCCAATTTCAGGAAATGGTACTTTGCAGCTCATCTTGATTTGGATGACGCTGTTGGATTTGCCAACATGAAACTGGGAAAGACAAGTCGCCGTGCTATGAAGGCTAGAGCGGCTGCCAAAAAGAACAAGCCTCAGGGTGAAAACGAGGAACAGACATTGGCTCAAATGGAAGGAGATAACAGCTTAGAAGCTGCCGAGTATCGATGGAAGACCAAAATGAACCGAATGTCTCAACATGATCGGGCACGGCAGATTGGTCTTTTCCTACTCTGCTGGGGTGAAGCGAATCAGGTCCGTCTTATGCCAGAAGCCTTGTGCTTTATCTTCAAGTGCGCGGACGATTATCTCCACTCCCCTGAGTGCCAGGCCAAGGTCGAGCCAGTTGAGGAAGGTACATATCTCAAGGATATCATTACTCCATTATATCAGTACTGCCGTGACCAGGGATACGAGATCGTTGATGGCAAATTCGTCCGACGAGAACGGGACCACAGTCAGCTTATCGGGTACGATGACTGCAATCAATTGTTTTGGTATCCCGAGGGTATTGAAAGAATCGTTATGACTGACAAGTCTCGCCTTGTTGATGTTCCTGGGCCACAACGGTATTTGAAACTCAAGGAGGTTGAATGGAAAAAGGTGTTCTTCAAGACATATAAAGAAACACGTTCATGGTTTCATATGGCCACCAACTTCAATCGTGTCTGGATTATCCATATCGGCGCTTTCTGGTTTTACACTGCCTTCAATTCCCCTACGCTTTACACCAAGGTGTATCACCAACAACTCAATGAGAAGCCTCATGCGGCCGCTCGGTGGTCGGCAGTTGCTCTTGGCGGTGCTGTCTGTACGTTCATCATGATTGTTGCTACTTGTGCTGAATGGGCCTTTGTTCCTCGTCAATGGGCCGGAGCTCAACATCTTACCAAACGCCTCTTGTTCATCATATTCATCTTTGTTCTTAACGTTGCACCTAGTGTATACGTCTTCATGATTGATGGGAACAATGGTGGAAAAATCGCAAAAATCCTTGGTATCGTGCAGTTCTTCATTGCTTTGGCTACTTTCTTCTTCTTTTCTGTCATGCCTCTCGGTGGATTGTTTGGTAGCTACTTGACTAAAAACTCGCGTCGTTATGTTGCAAGTCAAACTTTTACCGCCAGCTATCCTCGTTTACGTGGCAATGATATGTGGATGTCCTACGGAATCTGGGTCTTGATCTTTGCAACTAAGCTGATTGAGTCGTACTTTTTCTTGACTCTTTCTTTTAGGGATCCTATTCGTGTGTTGTCAGTCATGAAAATCGACAATTGCTTGGGAGAGAAGCTTATTGGGACTGGTGATGCCGCGAAGATGCTTTGCCGACGACAACCTCAGATCCTGCTTGGCATTATGTATATCACTGATCTGACTTTATTCTTCTTGGATACCTATCTTTGGTATATTGTCTGGAATACAGTCTTCTCCGTTGCCAGATCGTTCTACCTCGGTGTGTCTATCTGGACACCATGGCGAAACATCTTCTCCCGACTCCCCAAGCGTATCTATTCCAAAGTCTTGGCTACTACCGACATGGAGATTAAGTATAAACCAAAGGTCCTGATTTCTCAAATTTGGAACGCTATCGTTATTTCTATGTATCGCGAGCATCTTCTGGCGATTGATCATGTCCAGAAGTTGTTGTATCATCAGGTATTTTTCCTTTTACGTGTTATCGGGTTTCTCCCACTAACTTTCACAGGTACCATCGGAACAAGAGGGCAAACGTACCCTGCGGGCCCCCACCTTTTTCGTCTCCCAGGAAGATCACTCCTTCAAGACAGAGTTTTTCCCAAGCGGTAGTGAGGCCGAGCGACGTATCTCTTTCTTCGCTCAATCATTATCTACGCCAATTCCCGAACCGCTGCCTGTCGACAACATGCCTACCTTTACTGTCCTTATTCCTCATTACAGTGAAAAGATTCTTCTTTCGCTTCGTGAGATTATCCGTGAAGATGATCCTTATTCCCGTGTTACGCTTCTGGAATACCTTAAACAACTTCATCCTCATGAATGGGACTGCTTTGTCAAAGATACAAAGATTCTGGCTGACGAGACCTCCCAATTCAACGGTGAACCTGAGAAGACCGAAAAGGAAAAGGAAGTGTCCAACAGCAAAGTAGACGATCTTCCCTTCTACTGCATTGGTTTTAAGTCAGCTGCACCTGAGTACACTCTTCGAACCCGTATTTGGGCCTCACTTCGTTTCCAGACGTTATATCGCACAATCTCTGGTTTCATGAATTATAGTCGCGCTATCAAGCTTCTCTACCGCGTCGAAAACCCTGAGGTTGTCCAAATGTTTGGCGGGAATACTGATAAGCTGGAGAGAGAGCTCGAACGTATGGCGAGGAGAAAATTCAAGATTTGTGTTTCTATGCAGCGCTATGCCAAATTCAAGAAGGAAGAGATGGAGAATACAGAATTTCTTCTTCGCGCCTACCCTGACCTGCAAATTGCCTATCTTGACGAGGAGCCGCCACTAGCTGAGGGGGAGGAGCCCAGATTGTACTCTGCTCTTATCGATGGACATTCAGAACTCATGGAAAATGGAATGCGTCGTCCCAAGTTCCGTGTCCAGCTGTCTGGAAATCCTATCCTCGGTGATGGAAAGTCTGACAACCAGAATCACGCTATTATTTTCTACCGTGGTGAATATATTCAGCTCGTCGATGCCAATCAGGACAATTATCTTGAGGAATGTTTGAAGATTCGAAGCGTCCTTGCTGAATTTGAGGAAATGACTGTGGATAACGTCTCACCTTACACCCCCGGCCTTCCCCCGACAAAGTTTGATCCCGTCGCTATTCTTGGGGCGCGTGAATATATCTTCTCTGAGAATATTGGTATCTTGGGTGACGTCGCTGCCGGCAAGGAACAGACTTTTGGTACTCTTTTCGCTCGTACTTTGGCGCAGATTGGTGGAAAATTGCATTATGGACATCCCGATTTCTTGAATGGTATCTTTATGACAACACGTGGTGGTGTATCCAAGGCCCAGAAGGGATTACATCTCAACGAGGATATCTACGCCGGAATGAACGCTCTCTTGCGTGGAGGTCGTATTAAGCATTGCGAATACTACCAATGTGGTAAAGGACGCGATTTGGGTTTTGGATCTATCCTTAATTTTACCACAAAGATTGGAACTGGTATGGGAGAACAGATGCTCTCGCGTGAATACTACTATCTTGGTACTCAGCTTCCTCTCGATCGTTTCTTGTCCTTCTACTATGCGCATCCGGGTTTCCACATCAACAATTTGTTCATTATGTTGTCGGTTCAGCTCTTCATGTTTGTCATGATCAATCTTGGTGCTCTCAAAGACCAGGTTGTTGTGTGCGACTACAATCCCAACAAGCCGATTACGGATGAATTGAAACCTATTGGGTGCCGCAACATTGAACCGATCATGGACTGGGTTGTGCGTTGCAGTTTGTCAATCGTTATCGTGTTCTTCATTTCTTTCGTTCCTCTAGTTGTTCAGGAACTTACTGAACGTGGGTTCTGGCGCGCGGCTACTCGTCTCGGAAGACATTTCTGCTCGTGTTCACCTGCCTTTGAGGTGTTTGTGTGCCAGATTTATGCCAACTCCTTACTCAATGATCTCGCCTTTGGTGGTGCTCGCTATATCGGCACGGGCCGTGGTTTCGCAACTGCTCGCATACCTTTTGGTATCTTGTACTCACGTTTTGCCGGACCTTCAATCTACCTTGGTGCTAGATCTTTGATGATGGTGCTTTTTGCTACTTTGACCATCTGGGGTATTCACCTTCTCTACTTCTGGGCTTCCTTACTCGCTCTCTGCACTTCGCCCTTCATCTTTAATCCTCACCAATTTGCATGGGACGACTTCTTCATTGATTATCGTGACTATTTGAGATGGCTTTCCCGCGGAAACTCGCGTTGCAATCATCAATCGTGGATTTCGTTCTGCCGTCTTTCAAGAACTCGTATCACCGGTTATAAGCGTAAGATCCTTGGGGATCCTTCCGAGAAGCTTTCTGGAGATATGGCTCGTGCAAAGTTCACGAATATCGTCTTTAACGAGATTGTTGGACCATTCCTTGTCGCTATTCTTTGTATTATCCCCTACTTGTTCATCAATGCACAGACTGGTGTAAGACAGGATAATCCCGGAAACGAGAATCTTCCCGAGCCCAAGCCGACTGGGGCCCTTATGCGTCTTGCCGTTGTGGCGTTTGCCCCTATTGCTGTTAATGCTGGTATTCTTGCGGCCTTGTTCGGAATGGCGTGTTGTATGGGTCCTATTTTTAGCATGTGTTGCAAGAAGTTTGGTGGTGGTAAGTTATTTTCATTTCAACGTGCAATTGTTTCAACTGACCAAGCTAGTTCTTGCCGCAATTGCCCACGGCTTGGCTGTTATTATGCTCTTTGCGTTCTTCGAAGTCATGATGTTCCTTGAGGGGTTCAGCTTCACCAAGACATTGTCAGGAATGATTGCGATGGTTGCCATTCAACGATGGTTTTATAAGTTGATCATTTCTCTTGCTCTTACTAGAGAGTTCAAGACGGACCAGAGCAATTTGGCTTTCTGGAACGGAAAGTGGTATGGCCTTGGTAAGTTTTTTTATTGGTAAAGCCCAGCGACCTGGTTATCCGCTGACTCTTCTAGGACTTCATGCTATCTCGCAACCCGGTCGTGAGTTGTTGTGTAAGATCACGGAGCTCGGAATGTTCTCGGCAGATTTTATCCTTGGACATGTTATATTGTTCTTTCAATTGCCTATTATCCTGTTCCCGTACGCGGACCGCATTCACTCCACTATGTTATTCTGGCTGCGCCCATCCCGCCAAATTAGGCCCCCGATTTACTCCTCCAAGCAATCGAAGCTTCGAAAGAAGAGAGTCATCCGGTTTACTGTCGTTTACTTTCTCATGCTTGTCGTCTTCCTTGCGCTTGTTGTTGGACCAGTTGTAGCTAGTATGTTGTCCCTTCCGGCAGTATTCGAAACAGATCACTAACAGCTTTAACAGAGAGAATACTCATTGATGCTACAAAGTCGGTTAACATCATGCCTGACATGGGGCTCCAGCAACCACATGACACTTACTACAATAATACTGACACTGCCTACTGGGAAGCTAATCCCGATTTGGTTGATGATGGTGGTAAGGAGTTTAGGGAGGGTGCTCACCAAAACAAGAATGCGAATAGCAAGTTCAAGCTAAGGTTTTAAATTCATATCCGGAGATGGTCGTTTTTTTCCTTTCCCTTTTTTTCTCCTTTTCATTGTTCCGGGCGGCGAATAAATACGGATACTTTACCCTTGAGTGTAGGTCTTGTGTATAAAGGGGCGAACAACTAGTTACGAAGGATCGTTATAATGTTAGTGATTAGGCGGGGCTGTTCAATGAACAGGTGGCATGGGCGCTCGATAGAGGTGGTGAAAAAAAATCGGTCTTGTCCTTCGTTTTCTTTTTTTGCATATTAGTTGCTGTATCATTTTCTTCTCTGTATCCTTAGGTAAATAAGGAGAGCTAGTAAGGTATTACGAATTTTTTTTCATCTCCATTTTCTCATTCTGCATAAATATGGGTAGTCTCGCGGGGGAACAAATAATATTTCTTCTCGTTTTTCTCCATTATCCTTTCTTGCACCTGAGGCTGGGTTGGGATTCTTGTTCTGAGTCGGATCCACTTGGTCGAAAATACATACATTATGTGTTTGCCCGTTCCTGTGTGATGTGGTCGTGATGGTCTGTGCGGACTTAAGTCGGATTGTTCATCCTTTGTAATTCGGGCTGTGATACCATACCGGCGGCGACAAAGGTGTTGGGCTCGCGGGTGAAAAGGGAGATAGGAATCGATGGTATCGCAGATTACCAGCAGATCAGATGGTGCTTCAGAGTATTGTACTTGTATGATAGCATAGCGATCCCACATCTAAGCTAACTAAATAGCTATGTTAAGTGGAGCCAATGACCAACCAGATGTCCTCCCCCCCATCAGGTCGAGTAGGTCGAAAAAAAAGAAGGAAAACTCGAGAAGGTATAACTAGCTAGGTAGATAAATAAATAGATACAAAACCCCTTTCTCCTAACTACCACAGTACTTGCAAACTTCATGAGACAAATTCCACGTTTTTTTTTGGGGGGGGGGATATTGCAGCTATCTATCTATTTGTGATAAAGCAAGATTCAACTGTCAGGGCAGCATTCGTATCATGTGATTCATTTGTTCATTTCTCCTTTGGCACAAAAAGCTCCGGCGGCATATTGATCTTTGTCAATTTTGAGACGCAGCCTCTTAATTGCAGGAGTGTGCCTACGCCTTCTAGGATGCGCATGTGTGTGAAGCCGATCACCTATTTATTTATCGTCCGTCATTAATTCGCTCTTGGTTGGGGGCGGGGGAGGAGGGCAGTGGATGGTGATTGGGGGTAAATGCATACTTTGATGAACTCTAGCTTCGAATGTTCGCTGAGAGTATCTATCGTCTTCGTAACTCTGAACATGGTGCTGATTATATCGATGGCGGAGTAACCCTTCCCCCAAAGCTCCTCTAACTTCTCGAGCGCTGCGTCTATCTTACCGGTGTAACAGGCTTTGATCATGGCCTGCACTGCAATCGGATGTGGCGAGTCAACGACTTTGAAGACATTGTCTGCACTGACAAAGCCGAAGCCCGCGACTGTGCTCTGTAAGTTGTTGATGGCCTGACGCATATCCCCCTCGGCGGAGAAGATTAGCGCGGCGAGGCCCTCCTCCGAGTGCTCTACTTTCTCCGCAGTGGAGATCTCGAGCAGGCGGCGGAGGACCTGCGCGTCCGTGAGGCGAGAGTAGCGCAGGATGGCACAACGGGATTGTAGCGGCTCGATAATCTTGTTGCTCTGGTTGCAGGCGAATGCGAAGCGGGTCGTGGAGGAGTAGATTTCCATCGTGCGACGGAGGGCCTGCTGGGCCCCCGCCGTCATGCTGTCCGCTTCGTCGAGAATCACAATCTTCTGTCTTCCCGGTGGGAGCGTGACCTTCTTCTGCGCAAATCCCTTGATGCGGTTCCGGACCACGTCGATTCCGCGCTCGTCTGAGGCGTTGAGCTCCAGTACCGCTTCCTTGTACGCATCTCCTAGGAGGGCTCTGGCAAGGCATAGAACTGAGGTGGTTTTACTGTGCGAAACAGAATCAATCAGACATTAGCTTTCATTTCCACCTAGCTAGAGCATTGTGTTGTGGAGAAAGTGAATGGTAGTACCCAATTCCCGGCATCCCAGAAATGATCAAGTGTGGCATATTCCCGTCCTTCCCAATAATCTTCAATCGCTCTACTGTCTCGCTGTTACCGACTATGTCTTCTAAGAAGACCGGACGGTACTTTTCGACCCTGGATGTATGGACAATTGACTGATTAGCCATCTATCTGTCCATCCGTCCAACCGTCAGGGAATAAAGGAGCCCGCAAACCATGGTAGCTCATAAGCTGGCGCTCCGGAGGCATTTGTAGCAACTGTCGCGGGAATTCCTCCGCCCAGCGCAGCCTTGGATGATTCCCCGCTCATAACTATGATTGTTCCTTCGTGGAGGGAGGATTGGAGCTTGTTGGGGCTGAGGCTAGGGGAATTTTCTTGGTGTGATGCGGTGGATGGATTCGATGATTAGAAGGCACGCGAGACGAGGTGAGGGAGACGCGTTTGGTTGTTGGCACTTTGGATTCTTTTGGGATTAGCGCGGTTGCTGGGAAAGTTGTGCGCTGGAAATCATTTCAACGTGAACTCTTGCCACTTTTACCAGATCCTCAATGAAGGCACGAAATGCTATAGCTATGGGTTTTATATATTTCACTACCCATAACATCTGTGGGCAGCGCTTTCCAGGAAATGCTCATATTGGCATCTTCACAGTAAAATCAACCACTCACATTGAAGGGTCCAAAAATTTGATGTTCCAACCTTAATTTCTGCATCGCGAAAAGGGTTGAAAACCACAAAGGTGTGTAGAACTCTAACCCCAAAGGCCCTCAAACACCCAGCTGGCAAACAAATAAAATAAAGTGAAAAGTACCACTCTCAAACAGACCCCATGATATCCCCAACAACTCCCTCCAGCATCCTAAAAGAATAATGCTCTGCAACACTTTTATACACATGCAATCTCTTGATAAGCGCCTCCCTCTCAACCGTAAGCACCCAGGGGCCCGAACACGAGCAGTGCTCCATAAATTCATTGACCTTCAGAGTCTGACACTTCCCACACTTGAGGTCTTGGACATTGTGCGCTGTGATAAACTGATGCAACTGGGATATCATCTTCTCCTCGAACGCCAAGCGATCAAACTCGCTGCCACAAAAGTCGAACTTGCACTTCCAGGCACGCTCGCGGAGTTGGCCGTCGGCCGTGACTTCCGGCATTAGATCCTCGTCCTTGCACAAGTCCATGTCGCGCGGGAGGGCACAGTTCTTGCAGATTACCTGGGGGAATTTGAGCGTTTCGCTGGGGTTCTCAAACGTACCCTCTTTGCTAAACTCTTTGATGTCGAGCATTGCTAAGAGATCCTTGCGGAGGGTGCGCGCTTCTATGTTGATCTCTTTGGCGAGGCCGAAAACCGCTGTTAGGGAGCGGACCAGTTGCAGAACGGGGTTCCTCATCTCCCGGTAGGCGCCTGGTAGGGAAGGAAATTCAAAGTCGACGTCGATTTCTGGGTGGATCATGGATTCTTGCTGGCGGCGGATGAGTTGGGCGATTTGTTTGCGGAGGGGCTTCCTAAATTCGTCTCCGAGAATGATCTTGTCGCCGAGGTCCTCAGACATTTTGAAGAAGATCTGGGTGGGCCTTGGTGTTGAGATATCGGACTCCGACGCGGGCGGGTTCTTCTGAGTGTGCATGATCTCTACAAACTCGACTACCCAATCATGGAAGATCGTCTGTAAAGTCTGTGGAAGGAACTTTGCAAATTGCCAATGCATGATAATCTTCAACTCCTGACTCTCCGCTTCAACCACCTTCTCACAAGCCTTTCCCCCATGATTCATCTCATCATACCAGACAAGATAGTCCCAATACTCGTTGATCTTCAAATCGAGAAAGTTGAACAGCGGCTTTGCCCGGATAGCTTTGGTAATGTACTCGCTATAAGCATAAGCATTCCCAACATCTACCTTAGTAGTCTGAATAAGAAGCTTGTTGGCATTCGCAAACACAACATGTGACCCAACTCTCCGGAAATCAGTCAGAAGCTGCAAGAAAGCCTTCTTGGACATGGTCTGGACGTAGTAGTGCAATGCCCGGTCGTAAAGGAATGAATCAGGGCTCTCAACCCAGCGGACCAAATGTTCAACCATAATTTCCGCTACCGGTTGCCCTTGAGTAGCCAGAGCAGACCAGGCCTTGACCATCTCCCGTAAAACGGCCACTCCAGCTGTGGCGAACGCATTGTTTGCGAAAATAATATTGGTCCCATCAGTTGGGTCGTCACCTTGAGGTGCTGCCGGATTCATAGCAACGGAATCACTCCCCTCCAGCTCGTTTATTAAAGAGGATGTAAGAATAGTGTTGATAGCTAAGTTTCGGACCTCAACCTCGATGCAAACAGACGAGTACGACCCAGGGTTATTAATGACAGGCATATCGACCGTTTCCATAGGCCCCAAGATATCATCCTTCTCATGTCCTCCATGGTCTGGCTTGGGTGAAAGTGACCACCACAGCACAACGTTATTAGACTGTAGTCGCCGTGCATAGTCAATGTCAATCAGGAAAGTTGGATCATCCTTCTCTAGGTTACATAGCGGGACCCTCCCATAACGCGCTAGCTCCACTAGATGCAGTATCCATGCCCCCAAAGCTAGGTAATGCGTCACAACCCTCTTAGCCACGAATGTCTGCCAGCCGAGCGGAGGCAGGTTACTATCCGAGGAGTCCGAACGCAAGGTGAGGATAGGGAACTCGTTCAAGATAGGCACAGTATCCACCAAAGTCCTGTGTTGTGGGGATTGAATAACAAGTGTAGTTGGCTTCGACTCCTCGTTCCGAATCTTCTTTAATAAGTTAGTCAACTCCTTCTCTAGCTTTTTTTTCGTATTGGCATAAGTTGTTTGAAAGTGTAGTGTGGCTGGGTACTCGATCATGCTATCTCCGGGGCCGTTGGCCGCTTCCATCCTTCGTGCAAATTGCTCGGCGTATATCTTGTCCATGTTCGGGAGGCCTTGGGCTTCCCGTGTCGTATTATAAACTACAACATATGCCTCTCCCCCGGGTGGGAAGAGACCAAAGACCTGACGGTCACCTGCGACTACATGATACAAAAACAAGTAGTCCATGCTCCCGATGTGAAGGTAAGGGCTTTTCGTCTCTTTCGATTTCAAAGAAGACAAGTCGAAGCCTTGATCAAGACCCTTTCCGAGCACACCTCGCTGAGACTCGTCGAACGTGCAACTATTACCTAGTTCGAGAAGAACACGAACACTCATAGGGACTTGAGCCTCATACACCCCTTCGACGCTAGCATGCGAGAAGATAATAGAGAAAGCCTTTTGCTCCGATATGTAGGTATCCTCAGGCACCACCAACTTGAAGAGATTCCCCGAGGGATGGCCATTTGGAAGAGTATGATTAACCCTCTCTACTACACACTCCTTAACAGTAACATCCGGAAGCTCCTCATTCTTAAAATTGATAAATAATTGACGCGGAACCTTAATTTTTAAGGTAATGATCTTCCTACCCACCAATACGAAAGCCCTAACTTCACCAGGCATATCTGTCGGCCGAAGTTGCAAAATCTCCCAGGTGTTCGAAAGCATGAACTCCGTCTGATTCCTGAAGAAGCCACCGATAGAATCCGTCTGCAGAGAGCTCCTGTCTCCAAACAATTGCCTCCGTCTAGTCCGAGCGTGTTTTTGAATCTTCCACTTTTTCTTCTGGTACTGTAACCACCCTTTATAATCCTCTGTCATCGATGGCATCACAACGGGAAGACTAGCAAACGGGTCACCCCCAACCGGACCAGGCGTATCAGGCGCCTTCCTCTTCCCGAGACGCCTCACAGTTCCAAGTATAGGCCGGTTTATAGGCATCGTAGTAGTGCCGCCAAAGTCCTCCATATCGCCCAGATGCGTAGACACTCCGGAAGGGACGATTTCCAACTCGGTTCGTTTCTGAAACATATCCGTCATCTTCTTCTGCTTGAACCTATCATCCTTGGTATTGATACGTTTCTGTAGCCAGTCTGGATGCGGCACCCTAGGCACTGGGTTCCGCACTTTCTGGAGGGCAGCGGGGATGGTGATAAGCTTCTGAATGACAGATCCCAGGCGCTCAAGGTAGTAGTTCCAATCGATGATGCCTCGGGGATCGAAATCACTCGGTTCTTCACGCAGCCATTTTCGCAAGAAGTGGCGCTTGACTGATTCCTCTGCAGAAAATATAGCAACTGGAAGTGCTCTCTCGGTAACAGGTGCGCCTCGAGGTTTTGCGGATATAATATATTTGCAGTTGAGGCCTTTGTCCTTTACCATCTGCTCGCCCAAGAACTCTGCCAACCGCTTTGCAGTGGTAATAGACGTCGACTTCTGAGACCCGTACTCCGCCAATGCCTTTGACATATTTCTGTTTTCACAAATCAAGTCGATGAGCTCCTCATCAGCGAGTGTGCGGCCACGTGAATCCAAAACATCAAGCCAGCGATTGGCAGTCTTCGCCACAGAACGATAACACTCCTCCAGAGTTGTTCCCTCTAAGAAGAATTTAAAAATTTGAGACTGGAAGATCTTAATCAATTTTAGCTCGCCACGGCGCTTGACTTCAAACCCCTTCAATTCCGCTAAACTCCCATCATGATTGAACACAGCGTAACGTTTCTTCAAATTCTTATCCTCCTCTTTGGATGTAGGCAGGATCATAGCCCTATAAGGACCATCAACCTCAAAGAAGATGGTGTTTTCGTTATGAGTCTTGTATCTGTGGGTGACTGGATCCACAAGTTCCGAATACTGGTGATTGGTAAACTCCGCATGAACCAGATGGTTCAGCATCACGCAAGGGTAAGATATCGGCAGCTTCTTCCCACCCTCAAGTGTGAACGCAAAGTTCTCCGGAAACGTCCCTGGGAGAATACACCAAATACCGTCGGTATCTAGCTCCAATGGTCTCCCGATCTGCTCGACAATTTCTTTAGCCATTTGAATAATGTGAGCACCAGTAAGACAAGTGACACCAGCCATCTCCATGGAATACCAGCGAGATCCTTTCCTCATGACGTATCCGTAGAAAGAATTGAGAATGACTTTATGAGCAAGCTGCATAGAGTCGAACAAAACAGTCATCTTATTCGCTTCATCGATCTCGGCGGCGGTGGCGCCGGAGGCCTTAAGGTCGTCCGCTTTACGCTTCCATACTTTTTGCTTCCCCTTAAAGTCATAACGGCGATCACGGAAGTTCTTGACAGTATCGACGTAGAACGGATTCTCACGCTGGCAGATAATAGCCTCTTTCTTAATTGTTTTGGTTTCATGAATCTTATGATAGACCTTTCTGCTGTATTCTGTGAGACGCTTCCTGGTTGCCGAGGCTTGCTCCTCGGTTGTCAGATCATCCCATGTTCTCGGGGGCGATTTCGGATGCTTAGGAGGGAACTTCTCGTTTTCCAGTGCACGTCTGATCATATTGTATTCATCCCTTTTGGCAGGAAGATACTCTCCTCTCCAGGACCATGGCAACCGCCGGTCACAGGTTTTTCCAGGCCTGTTGAAGTCACAGGCAGCACAGTCCGATTCCGATATCATGGAATCTGGCTGAAGACGATTCGTGGTCATAATGTTCGGGTACATAGAAGCAACGTCCAAATGGTATATTGATGGTCGCTCATTCCGTGTAGGAACGTCTTTCAACTGCTGGAGTTTCGACCTAATTTGTTCTTTGACCTATCCACTCCATAAGCAGATTTTACAACCATTTGAGGCAAGCATACAAACCTCATCATAATTCGTCACATCCTCCATCTTCTTACCCCCTTCAACAACAATACTGAATTGTAGGGCAGAGTCGAGGTCCTCGATGAGCTGTCGAAGTCAGACAGTCGTCCAGAGAAACAAAAAATAGACTCAAAAGCCACTTACTTTGTCAATTGCCTTCGTATCAATCACGAAGTTGGCCGGGATATCACTTCGGAATACTCCCGCCTCGATAGACTCGACATGACCGCCGACGTAGGTCTCCGACCCTAGCAAGTGACCATCGAAGAATGCCTCTTCAACCTGCTTATGCTTATTCGGCAAGACAATCTCCTTCCGATACGCTTGGACCTGTTTAGGTTAGCGAGTGATATTTTGTGACCGTGCGAAACATCTATTGTACCATGAGCAACATCTCACAAAGAGTTCCTGTTCCCTTCCGTAGCACATCATCCGGGCCTAATGGGATAATCGTACACAGGGCGAAAACGAAGGGATGAACATATTTCATATATAGATAGTAAGTAGCCACGGCGTCGGAAACTGAGTACTCCGCCAGGACTTGTGGTTTCTCCATGGCATATCTTGGAACACAGAATCAGTAGCTTCAGGGCAGGAAGAGGATGGGCAGTAAACAAACCTTGTCATGAGCTCGGGGTCCAATTCATCGGGATCGTATCCGAGCTTTGCAGTAGTGACTGCCTTCAAACCTTGACTCCCCTGGGGTAGGTAACTGTCACGCTTAACCCAGGCGAAGGCATCCATGTGGGCGGAATAATTGCTGTAATAGATGTCTTCGGAGTTTTTCCGGAAGCCAATCTCACGGTACATGTCTATGCCCAATTGGGAGGCTCTGGCTTCTACAAATGGCCAATCGAAGAAGTCACCGTTGTAGGTTACCATTACGGTGGGTTTTGCCTCTTTGATATGGTCAAAGAATCGCTCGAGTACGGCTTTCTCATCTGGTTCGTTGAAGACCATGAAATGTCCTTCATACTCTGGTCGAGGAGTGTATTCGAAATCCTCAATGTCTTGGGAAACGATCTCTCTATTGGTGATGAGAAACCCCTATAAGCGCGCACTTAGCTTCTACACTCCGTTCCCCAACTCTCAGCATTAGCAAACTCACAGATCCTTCAATCATATACGATATCATCATAATCTGATCAATTGAAGCGTCAGGAAACTTTAATGGCAACTTTGTAGTTTCAATATCCCACGCTAGCACCACCGGCTCGGCCTGTTTCAGTCGATCCTCAATGCAAGTAAACGATACAATGCCGTGCTTGGCCTCAACAGTATACCACTTTCCGATACGTATCTCTGTATGCTACTTATCAGCAATCATCAAGTACTACAAACATATCTCCATGGCATCATTACCTTGATCGATAGCTACCCGCACATGATACGGCACATCATACTCCCGTATATCAATTATAAAATCGCAAGCTTCAGTCATATTCGTAGACCTTCCTAGATCATTACCTTCATCAATGAAGTCAAACCCGGCACTAGCACTATCCCAAAATCAGCTGTTACCTCCGGAAAAACCCCTCAATGTATCATATATACCTGGCAACCTCGGCATAAGCATCCATAGCATTAACATTCTTCCTATTCTTCTCCGCAATCGGCATAAGCACTTTCCGCGCCGCCAGTAAATCCGTGACGTTTACAAACTCAAGCTTAATGAAAGTTCTCCGGTAGCCTAGCAAGTGATTCGGCTGTCATCCATATCGTCAGCTCTAACCATCCTTTCCCCCAGGGTATCACCACCACCACCACCACCACCTACCATGCGTAAATCTTCCTTTGTTAACCTTGTAGTCTTCTTGATTATACCCTCAAACTTTCTTCTCAACCACTCCTCTACCTCCGGCTCATTACCACGCTACCACCACCGCACTCATCAGCATTCACATCGCATGCAATGCTGCACGGGGCTCTCCCAAACCTTAGTAGCGATCAAAAAATAGGGATCATACAAGAGCGTCGCTTTGAACGACCCCCCATAATCGTCCAGGAAGTAAAAGTCCACGCCCGCTTTCCCACCGGTAACTTGGTCGTCTTCCAGAATAGTCTACGAATCCCCCCCAAGCCAACAAACCCGCATCAGCAAACCACTTCCCTTTCGCCCTCAATTGATTCCACAGAGTATATTCTTTTATAAACTCACAGACTTCATGTTAACCAGCCAACCAACTTTCCTAGGCCCGGCCTCAAACCTAGGGAACCCCATCCGCTCATCAATGTCATTCGCAAGTCTCAAGGACTCGAACCTCGCCTCCCCGGAGGTGCCGTCAGTGGCTAGTAATGAGTTCGCGGCAATAGTTTTCTGGAATCGTCCACCACCACTGTTGCCGCCTCTGCGGTAACCTCCACGTTTAAAGCGTGCGCCGCCGCCGCCCCGGGAGTACATTGTTGAAACCGATACTGTATGATGCTGTAGACGAGTATTAAAGTGTCCGGTTTTGTATGGTACAGAGTGCCCAACACCAAAAGAGAGAACGGAGGGAAAATAAAAATAAAAATATGTATGATAGAACTAGATTAAGTACGATTACCAGAATGGAGAGAATCCGAAGGTACTCAGGGTTGTCAAAAGGAAGGTTTTATCCTTCGTCAAAGGGGCAAGCGGGTTTTTTTTTCTTCCCCTTGAGCATCAGCTAGATAAGGTCGACACAGGACAACGCGCACCCAACGCGTCGGAAATTTAATTGAATTCTAAGCACACCTAGTGGAACTCAATTCGGTTAGTTTGCTTATGTAACAAATGAGAACCCAGCATAGTATCATAACCTTAAATCCCTGGGCAAGAATGATATCACAGCCGATAAACCCATCCCAATCCCAATCCGACACTCAGCCCCTCAAACAGGTAACCAAAACCAGCGGAGATGGCAGAAGACGCCCGAGATCGCTCTACAGACTCCAACACAAACCCAATCGTAACCGCAAAACCCCGCAACATCCCCCCCGACCCAGCAAACCCCACGAAGCCAAAGGTCACTCCAAACAACTACGCAGCAGCCCAGCAAGCTACCCTCCCGGAAGCTGTCAAAACTATCCATGCGGAAGACTTCAAGAAAGTGCACTTACAGCCGTGCGTTCGGAATGCCTTTCTCTACGGGATCGTTGCCGGATTTGCGTTTGGGGGGTTGAAGATTGTCCTTCGAGGCTTGTTTCTCTTCCCTCTCATTTCCTCGAAAAGGAGGGAGGAAGGAAGGAATTTACTGATTTACTTTGCAGCGCCAGTACCTAATGCGGCAAATTGGGCTGCTGGAACGTTTGTGGGAGGTAGTGCGGTTACGTATGAGGTTTGTCAGTACCGGAGGCAGAAGGAGAAGGTGGGTATACAGAGGGCTGTGGAGATTATTGATCGGAGGAAGGCTGAGAGAGAAAAGGCCCTAGTGGAAAGGAGGGAGGCGAGTAGGAGGGCTGCTGAGGAGAGGGCTGCAAAGAAGGAGGCAGAAAGGTTGGAGAGTTTGAAGCCGTGGTATAAGAAGATTTTTTAGAAACAAAATGGGATGGGATGGGGGGAAGATAACTGTACATTAAGTGTAAATATTAACTTTGGAGTCGTTGGTTTTGCTAAACTTGGCTTGGGTTTCTGCGTTATAGGCCACAGGTGATTGTGCGATATAAAACTAACTTGGGCGGGTATAGTATCGTGGTGAAAAGCAATACCTGAAGAAATATTGTATCAAAAACAATAAAGCAGATAGATGTCAAGCCAAGTCGTAAACATAACACCCCACCCCACCCCACCCCAAACTCTAAAACACCCATTACCGTAGCCATACACCCGAGAAAACTAACAAATAAAAAAAGAAACCCCAAACCCATCACATAATCCCCATGTCAGTCCTGAAATATACACCCTACGCCAGAAATCCGAAATATATGAACACATACCCCAACCCTACTAGCAACAAAGCCAAAGAGAGAGAAACCCCCCGGAACCAGACATACGCCATCCAACCACCTAAACTGCATATACAATCCCAACAAAAGCCGTTGAGATATCACGGGCAGGGAGACAGAAAAAACCCCCATATCAAGCTTATCAGCAGTAGCAAGACTAAACATCAAAATGCACCCTCTTCCTCCGCCCACGACAATCCCCTTCGTCCTCCTCCCCTTCAGATCTGTGCGTAAGCCCCTTCGTCACCGCCGCCGCAGCCGTAGTATTGCCATTCGTAAAGCTCTTCCTCCTCCTCCTCTCCCAGCTCCGTTTCTCCCGTGCTTCCTTAGACACTCGGGATTTATATTCTCGAATCTTGCATTCGATAGTTAGCTTCAAGCCACTCCTTCAACTCCCGAGCATGGGCAGAATGGGATACCTGTTGTAATTTCTTTTGAGCCCTAATGTAACTCTGTCTAGCAGAGGGCTTAACTCCAACTCCACTCAATCCCCAATCACTATCCTCCTCCCCCTCTTCCTCTTCTTCTGCTGCTGCTGCCTCCCGTAGCCCATGTGTCGGATGTGGGACAGGAGCATTTCCAACCTCCTCATCACCACTACTCCCACACCCGCCCCCTCTCTCCAACGTTAACGGCGGTGATACTAGTCTTGTACGTTTTCCGACCACCCGTCCATCCCTATGTTCTTCCTCCCCCCCTTCACCCCGATCATCCCCATCAACAACCACCCCATCCCCACAAGCCATCCTAGCATCAAGTGGGTACTTCACCTGACCAAGAGACAGCCCTTCAAGCTGCAGAGCAAGTCGTCCAGAATGCAGGGAGCCTTCGGACTCCACTCCTCCCCCTTCCCCTTCTTCTTGCCATGCGGCCGGAGGTGGAGGTAGTGGAAGACCCTCTCGTTTGCGCTTCAGTGGAGAGAATAACGTGGATGGGGTAATTGTACTTGTATATACCGCCATTTTCGTATCCGTATCCCCACCCGCGGGGGGGGAGGGCGGTGGGGTCCGTTGTGTGGTACCGCCCGTGGTGGTGGTGGTAGGTTCCATAGTTGATTGATGGTGTGCTGGTGAGTTGATCGATGGGTGGGTGGATCGATGGTGTGGTAATACTTTGCTTTGGCTTGCCCTGGCTGAGCAGAGCAGAGTACAGTACAGTACCGATAGGTATAGATATGTAATCAGATAATCCTCAAGCACCGATATGGCTCGCTGGTTGGACCCAGGCACAGTACCGCACTCTCCTCCTGCTCAAAGAAGCTAAGGACCCCGAGGTTCAGCCTCACCCGCCAGCGTAGATCAAACCCCGTCTAGAACAAGTCTAAATCTCGTCAGGGGTTCCTTTGTAGTGTAACCGATTACCGGTAGCGAGCTCCAACCAAGCTCCCCCCGTCGGCGATAATATATTATGTTGAACCGCTATCGAGTCTAACTTCCTTTATACGTGTGCCCAGTGTATGACTACCTATAGACCACCGTATTTCGCAGAGTTCACAGAACGGCACTCGTTCCGATGGTACCTATGGATTGAACTTGGGCTTCTCCTGGTATTTCTTGTGCGCAGTTATATGGTACCGCACTTCCCAAGTTTGCTCGGGTGGACATGTACTAGTGCAAGCATGATGCGGTAGGCATCATACTGAAGAGAGAAAAGGTGTTGTGCTGCGGTGGATAGTGGTAGGGTTAAGCGGGCGCCTTATGATACTCTAATGGGTTACTCCACTCTAATTTACCCCATCTGCTTCGAGTTGGGTTCCTATACCAGTATTAAGGTGACATTCTGGAGGCGTGTGGGATGGATGATAAGAACGAAAGTCCCTACAACATTTCTTGTTGGACGCGAGACAAAGCAACGGGAAATTGTAGTGGCATGGCTAAATTATGGTACAACAATTCATGAACCAAGCTAAGCGAGTGAGAGCGCGTGAGCAAATGACTAGAGTTGCTAAGTGGTGCCTTCTACTGTTAAAGTTATCAATGCTTTTTATTTTATTTTCTCTATGGTAGCTAAAGGATCCTCCTTCCTTCCTCTACGACGTTAACCTAACAAGTCACGCCAGGTTTCATACCATACCGAATGGAAAGGAATTTTGTGATTATCTACCGGGACCTCTCGCCCTCACCCCAAACATAAAAGCGACAGAAAAATCCGCCGCAGCGGTATATTTCTCACCCCACCGAAGCGGAGGGAGAGTGCAGGAAAGAAAGAAGGAAAGAAAGAAAGAACAGAGACCCCCTCATAAAACATGGTGCATTAAATAAATGTATATATGGATGTATCAAGGGAAAAGGAAGAAGAGAAAGGAAGAAAGGAAACTAAGCCTCCTAATTCTTTGTATTAAACGGCCAACCGCTTGAGCTAGACATTATAAGTAGCTCACCCCTTCATGCTCCAAGGTTGTGATAAAAATGAAATACGAACGTAGCTATCGTAGGAGGAAAAACACAAGGAAAAAGGGAAAGAAAAAACACCAAAGGGACAAAATATACCGGGAACGCTCAAACCAGCCATTCATAATGGGCATCGAAATCGTGAGAAAATTGGTGGATGGAGTTTGGTGAAACTCATGGGACGGAAACGCGGGAAAAAATCCCCAGAGGGAAATAATAATGTCCTCGCAAAAAGAGCTACCCACTAGCTCACTCCACCCTATACCCGATATTGCAATAAACAAAACAACGTAAGCGAATCCGAGGGAATAGTATTGGAGACATAAGTATGTAGCAAAAAGGGAAAGGGAAAGAAAAAAAAGTACAAGCTCAGATATTCAAGTTCATGCTGTTTATGTGGATATGGGACTCCTGCTCTCGTTATCGTTACCAACCTCCGCCCTATTTTCGCCTGCTCGAAGCTTCTCTCGTAGCTCAGTGGCAGACGACAAGCACTCAATGTATGTCCTGAACTTGATGATTTCCCTCAGTAGATAGCTGGACTTCTTTTCCCAATTACTCATCGCCTTTGAGGAATTTGGATGCCGTGGGGAGAACTAGTGATTGTTAGCATTGGAACCCTTTCAAGAGGGCAGAGCCAAAACTTACAGTTAGGACCATAGTAGGCCTCAGGTCGTTGTGTCTAGCAAGTTCTGCCTCAATATTGGCGACATATGTTTCCAAAGCCCTTAGCTGATCGGCCTCGCCTAACGAGCTGGCGACCATGCTTTGGCTTGGTGGTGCCCAATCCGTGATGTTCACCCGGTCACCCGGCAATCTTGGTCTGACCATTGTCCCGTGATCAAGACTGCTCCTAATGGAAATTTGCAAGCTGGGCCTTGACTCATTGGTATTGGAGACACTTGAAGTTAAGCCAGGGCCTATCTCGCCAAGGACGTTGTCGCTCCAGCCATATTCCACGTTACTGACACCACCAATCAAAGGCTCCTTTGAAAGTCTGGCTGCCCAATAGTTGGCTGTAGAAACAAACTCCTTGACAATCTCTGCCGTGCCAACCTCGAAGAAATGGACGGCACCAGAGGGAAGTGACAAGGCCCAAACGTTAGGCCTCGCCTTCGAATAGCCAGGTGGAGGAAGCGCTGATGCGATAGTCTGCCGCAAAAGGAAAGAACCGATGGCATCCGCGCTCTCGGTCCAATTGCCCCCCCCAACAACTCCAACCACGGCATCCTTGTTCTTCCCGGACTGATTGAACTGAAAAAGTCTCATCCACCCCCTTTCAATCACTGCAAAGCATTCTGTCCAGCCCCTATTCTTAGCCCTTTTGTCCATGCTTTCGAGATGGTGTTTGTGCTTCAGCATTCCTTCTTTCGCCCAAGGTGCTCCAGCAAGTTCCAATTCATCATAGTCTAGTAGGGTAGATTCTCTGTCATCGACTGAAGTCCCACTTGCTGCTTCCTCCCTGATGATAGCATGACTCAAAGCGTTAGCGAATCCTATAGATTGCGCATAATCGGCATGCGTAAATGCTGAACCCAGTGAATCAACAGACATAGAGGTCTGGGTCTTGTCAAGGGAGTATTTGCTCCAGGTGCTGGATGCGGAGGGACTCCACATCGATCGATCCTCGAGACTAGTCCGACTAGAGCCTGCATATGAACCATTGTAAAGCCTAGGCCGAGATCGATTCTTAGCCGTCCATTTTGCGCCTAGTTTGCTGTCGCGATTATTGCGAGTAGAGACACTGAGCTCTGAGGGAGCTCTGCTAATAGTGCTCGGCGATCGCCGCAAAACGTTGGAGCCAAAAACTGAAAGTGAGCTGTGATGAGGTGTCTCAACAACCTTTTCCTGGGGCGCACCATGAAGGGGAAGTGCAGATGCCTTGACTGATGCGTAAAAGTCTTTCAGCACAGTCTCAATCTGGGCCTCCCAGGCTCGAATTCCACCACCACCACTAAGTGGGGCCTTGACTAAAGCAAGCCCGCCATCCATATCGTAATCCATCTTCTCGCCCGGATCACCTACTCCCTTAGGACTCAAATTTCCAATCCCACTTGCTTTGCTAGAGTTCTTTATACCCTTGACAAAGTCTAAAGAGGTGCGGGGTTCGCTCATTTTCCTCTCTCGGGCGGCTAAAGGGAATGTCGCGGAAGGTGCTGCGCTCATTCCGGGGCTATCATCGTCATCACTTGGGCGAAAAGGCGTCTGCGACCTTGGAGGGAATGTATTGTAGTGAACGGGTTTCGATTCCACCGGAGCCTCAGCAACAATCTTCCGGATACTGCTCATGGTGTTTTTGATGAATTGGCTCCTGGTCATCTTCTGGGACTGGGGAATATCGGCCATATGTAGGTCTGTGTTGAGTAAGAGCAAGGAATAAAGAATCGTGAAAACGACATCTAGGGCATAATTAGCATTTATGTTTAATTCGATATCATAAATGGTGCAATATACCTATCAGCTTGAACCCATGACGAGGGTTGCATTCACACCACCGTTTCGCGATTGCGTCCATTATCCTGTCAACCAGCTGTGTCTCGCCTTTAAAAACGAGGCGTCCACAGAAGATTCGCAAAGAGGACAGTATATTAATCCCTGACCAATCGAACAACCCCATATAAGCCCTACGGGTCCTCACCCCAGCCGCTCCACTAAAATGATAGATTAGTTAGCGGTAATCCCCCGGAAAGCATAAACCGGGAGCACCTACGCTTCACCCAGCCAGCCTGTGACTCTTGCCTTAGCAATTATTTCCTCATCACCTTCGAACACCCTCCTGGCCGTTTCGCGTTCCTCCTTCGACGGTTCATCCCTGTCTGGGTCATCTTCTCGCAAAGGTTCGGCCTTTTCGCCTGGACCGTCCCTCTGTAGCATGACTGCGGGTGTTCCTATGGCGGCGGGTGTGAGGGTACTGGGCCATGATGCTTCAGCTTCCTTACTCTCCCTATTTTCTAAAATTTTCGTATTGACTTCAAGCGCCTTCCCTGTGCGTGCTTCTCTCCGTTGCTTATCAAGCCTTGCATGATGGGCCTCGATTTCCTGCACCGTAGCTATGGGCTGTTCTTTGGCCACCACGGATCCTTGCCTAGGCTTATCGAAACTCGATGCAATTGATGCTTGCCGCTCTCTCTCGAGTGCGACATTACCAACACTCCGTCTAGTTGACAAAATCGACTTTGTTGCCAATGGGGGCCACCGCATTTCCTTTTCTTCGTTATCCTGCAAAAAGCTCTGTTTATTTGGGGAATAAGGACTGGTTTGAGGCCTGTCCCAGTCATCCCTCGTACTGAGGCTATAATCAACATTCCCGTTCCCCCTTGCATACCTTGTTTCCTTCCTGTACACATTTCCTGTGCCGCTATAATCGTCGTTGAAATGGCTACCGCTATCCCTATGTCGCATGCTTTCCCCGAAGAAAGTCGGGCGCTTGGGCGATATAGGGTCCGACGAAGCTACTGTACGGATGGTAGCACCTCTCTGAAGATATGCCGATTCATTATTCTCATCTACCAGGTCGAAGCCGGGTGACCTCACGGGTGACCTTACGGGTGACCGAAGATAGGGGTTCATTGCGGTGCTCAGAGAGGTTGCCGGGCTCGGATGAGAGTTTTCAACTGAAAGCGGCTCTGTAGGATGCAATGGCAGAGGAGCTACAGGATGCGGTGTTGCATCCGAGACGGATTTCTTCCGGCGTCTAAAGAACGATGGTTTTTTGTTGATGGTTGACTGCGGGGAATTCGAAGACTGTGAATTGGCACTCGTATTTGCTGTTTCTCGCGCGACCAGGTTGGCAACGTTTGATTTGCTGCTCGAATTGCCATTACTCCCACTTCCCCCTCCGACACCAAACACACGCCTAAAAAATCCAGGACGCCCACTGCTCTTGCTGTTGGAGGGACTCATGGGTGTAGTAATCGTTGTCGGGGTCACGAAGGCTGGTAAAGGAGGAAGAGCAACGGGGTTGTCGGATTGCGGATTAAACTGATGCTGCTGGTCTCTCCTTAAACTCTTTGCAGACTTGTTCGATGGGCGTCGCACAAGACGGGGAGATCTTGGTGGAGAAGGTGACCGGTTCCTAGGCCCGCTCCTTATGGAAGGAGGAGGCGCCGCATCATAAGTATCGTAAGATGCAGCGTTTGTATAGCCATGTGATGAGCCCAGTCCGCAGCCTCGAGAACGTAACTCTCTCCCAAAGTCGTATCCGGCGTCAAAGCCATCAGCTCCGTTGTCAAATGAGCCGACTCGCCTATTCGTGTGCCCGGGGTTGCTTGTGCTGGAAAAGTTACCATTATGCGAATGATAATTGCTGGTGCTGTTTGAACGTCTGCCACGCGATACGGGATTTGTTGGTGAGTAATTTGACAAGCTGTCTTCGTCACCTAGCTCATCAACAGTTGAGAAGTAAGGGGGGGTATCAAAGGCCCCTAAAGACCCATCACCGAACCTGTCGAACGACAAAAGAAGGTTGTCAACCAGCGACTCTCTACCAGCGCCCATTGAGAGTTGTAGATCGTGCGAGTCTCTGCTATTGCTAGCGCCGTTTGGAGGAGAAGAGGTGGCCAACCCAGAAACGGATCCTCTACTAGATTTCCTCGCGCCGTAAATTGCCATAGACGGAGAGGAATTAGCTGAGAAGGAAGGTGTATGGGCGGACTGCGAGGGATTGGGAGGTCTGCCAGCAGGTCTGAACCTCCGGGTGTCCTCCGCGTGTAGTTTGTGAGCAGTGAGACTTGGCTCGGGGGGGATCATAATTGTAGAGGGCTCTGTTTCTTGTCCTATGCACGGGTTAGGCCTTGTCAACGGTGTAGTAACCCTTTGGGCTGTTTGTTGCCTGGGATGTTTCTGCGCCGGTCTAGCGTCGAAACCTCGCCCGGGGATGCAGATCGAAAGCGAATCCAACCCGAAGGAAGGATAGTTTTTTTTCTCTTTGGTGGACGCCTGGTCGAGCGGGAGACAAGTGAGCGGGCGAATATGCTGGGGAATCAGTAATAGGAATAGGCAAGCAACGAATTAGAACCCTCTACTCGAGTATGCTGCGCAATTGCTTTTTGTACCTGTCTCTGCTGTCCTTCTCTTCTTGGATCTCTCCCCCATCTAGAGAATCATTGGCACGCAATTGGTTGTTAGGTGATCGTTTTTCTTTGCTTTTTGCGCGTGTCTGTGGAATACCGGTATTACCAGTGTCTCTCTCTTCTTCTTTTTTCCTCACGGGTTTCACCCGGCTGGGTTTGAAGCAAGGTCGGAGTCCTCTCAGTGGGTTCAGTCTTACAGCATCGAGCTGCAAACAGTACTCAGGGGGAACCCTCTGTAGAAAAAGGAAAAAAGCAGACCAATCAAACAAACACTTACTGCACAAACAATAGGTGGGAGGGGAGGAGTAGTTTGGGACAATAGATATATACCCCTTTCTTTTTTATCTGACTGTTACTTCCTTGCTTCCCTCTCCTTCAGCTCGTCCCATAAGCTTCTCGCCCCCTCGCACTCCCCCCACGGTCGGCTTTTTCGGTTGTTTTAATGGGTCCGGGGTCTCTCAATCTCCAAGACACGGGGAAATAGAAAATAATTCCCCAGTTCGCTGCACAGGGAAGGACAACCGAAGGGAATAAGTTGCAGCACCAACTGCCCGAGACACGTTGCTGGCACAGATTGATCAAGTTTCTCGCCACTCGGGAAGATTCAGCACCAAGTAAGCTCGATGAAAATGGTGGGGAGGTCGTTGAAATGCGAGTCGTATAGTAGCACCGGAGGGGATGATGTTGTGGTGAATTCCTGCCGATAGCGACAATATGGGGAACCTTGGATAGAAACTTGTTGGCGTGGTACCGGCAATTGGGACACAAACTGGGACCATCCCATGCACGGATTCTTATAAATCAATTGCTTCTGCTCGTAATGGCTGATTCCCGAATGGCAGTAACGGATTAGAAAGAAAAGACCATGGCTCACGATGAATATTTCTGCTCGCCCTGACCTCTTTGCTCCTTGAGATTCCTCGGGAGTTGGGATGGTGGAAGAAGATGCAGTACCGGCACAATAGGCGGCCTGTTTTGGGTATGCCGCTGGACCTTTTACAACCAGTCCTACTCCTAATCTATGAAAAGATGGAAATCTTTACTGCAAGTGCTACTACTAGTACAGTGCTCGAACATACAAGCAATGTGATCGAAGTACGATGCAGGGCGGCCCATGAAGGTGTGTTGACCAGAAGATAGGCATACCTGTACCGGCCGGTATACGGTCGGCACAATACAGGCTTGCCAAAGTGAACCAATCCCCCACGAAATCGTCTCCTCTTCATGGAACTCCAGGGGTAAACCTCACGGAGAGAAATGACCGCTCTTTCCCCGTTCTGTCTTCACAGATGCCAAAAATCAAATGTGTTGAGAGTTTGTGTGTGTAAAGAGCGCCCCCCATTCGACAGGGGTTCACTTGAATCCAAAGCTTGCCGAGAAATGTGCCTGTACCTGACTGCTGTGTTACAGCAGAGAAAAAATATCTGAGTGGAAAGAGGGGTTTCCCCCAAGTCGCAAAAACCACGTGGGAACCGCCATTTACTCGTGCTCGTAACTGAGCTTGCTCGTTCCTTCTCTTTGCTTCTTTCAAGGCCTCCATCTCAGGAGGCAAACAAACCAAGGAAAATAAGAAAAGAAAACAACTCCTCGATAATACCGGTATTTCACCCGCTGAAGAAACCTACCGGTACAAGTATCATACTGGAGTGAAGATTTTTGGCCCCGCCGTTAAATCACACTTGGTGAAAGCTTTTGTTCACCGAAGGGGAAGCAGCTCTAAAATCAGTCTTTTGTAAGACAATATTACCCACCCATCAGTCCCTAAGCCAAAGGGGTGACAACTGCTATTATCTATTCATGCACCTTCTTTTTGGGTAAGAGGTTCTGAGGCTGACAACTTTTGTCTTATCTGCCAAAAAAAGTGGATCAAACCACAGGGGCCGAACTCCCCTGATGCCAGTATGATTACTGGCAGATCGTTTTTATCGTACCTGACTTCCTAACTGCTAACCCAATTACATATCTGATCATCGGCTTCCACTTCAATTATCACTTACCATGCAATTAGAATCCATAAGCTGAGGGGTATGTTCACATAAAGCGGAAACCCCTTCAAAACAAAATGATGCCGCACCAAGAGAGAACTGATCCACTCAAGGCGGGAGCTTTCACCAGCAAGAGCGCTGTTATCATGGTGCCATAGTTTGTACTTGTACCCGAGTACCCCATAACGAAGCGTCTGCCGTGCATGTTGCCCACTTCTCCCATATCTAGCAGAGCTCAAGTGCTGTGCTGTACAGTACGCGGCGGCACGGTACTCGTACCAGTGCTCTTGCCAAACAATAGCACCCGACCAACCAACTAAAGTAGGTCAAACATTCTTTGGTCCACCAATGCTCGACTTCACTAGCGTAATGCTAGATGGCACAGTTGTATCTAGGACCGGCAAGCCCTCTCACTGTTGTCAAGCAGCCCATCGACCAAACATTCCCGCTGCAGCATACCATCCAGGTTACCCGGCACAGGAGGCTTGTAGGTGGGGAAAAGTTGTGGTGCTTTCACAATGTTCAGTTATTCTCAAATAAGAAATAAAATTTAATCACCTAAGGCGCAGGTGAAACGGAGCATAGGGGCATTCTGAGAGTTTTCCGATGTATAAAATGAGCGGGATGTTTGCAGTTTAAAATGCTTTAGAAACGGCCGGTAATGGGCATAGAGATAAGTTAGGGACTAGATTCTGCTCCATCTGGCATTGGAAGCCAGGCACGCCACAAAATCCTATGTCAGCGGACCGGCGGGGGACCGGTTTTCCGGTGCTGCCGGCATGCTCAATGCCTATTTTTCAGTGGTGAGTTGAGATTTCCGTTAGTTAAGATCGTCCCGGCAGTCAAGCTGTACTCGTACTGTACGAGTGCTGCGCCGGTGGTATGATACTGTCGTCAGTATGTGCCGCACCGGTATGGAAGCAGTCGGTGCCTTGTCGTTTCCGCGGCCCGTTACGGCTCTGGGCTGCCTCATCCGTGTCAACCTAACTATCGAGAGGCTCAACAACGGGCCCTAACACCACTCCTTGGACACACCCATCTCCCGGATAATAGGATTGCACACGACACATCGAGACACCACTGCACAACGCCACCACGATCTTCAACATTCGGTATCGTATTGCTCTCAGATCTTAACAACCTAAAGACCGGGACGAAAATGTACGCACCCCGTACTTCGCCGCCGCCCACGCTATCGACCTTCGCTCCGCACATCTCTGCTCCACGACATGGCAGTCGCTCGGATTCCAGCTCGGGCTCACGACTGCCATTATTTTTCCGAAGAATGATCAAATTCCCTCAGATGGACTTTGAGGTTTGCTGCTTTCGTGTTTCCGGTGTTCCCGGGGGTGGTGGTGGTGGTGGTGGTGGTGGTGGCTAACGGACGCGGTGCCCTTGAAGATGGCGGTATGGGAAATGACATACCTGATAATAGCTCCTAAGAAAGTCACTCGGACAATATACTATCATGTAGGGAACCCTGGTTCGGTGTGTTCGAGAGAAAGCCACTAACCGACGGATTTCTTAGAAACGTACATCTCACCTCCCTGGTTCTTATCAATCCTGCGATCGATCTAACGTGTCTACTTTCTCCAGAAACGAAAAATACATGGTCTCGTGATGACCCGTCTTTCATCGTCCTACTCACATTTTTCCTTACACTCACTTCCCTCGCTTGGGGACTTGCATATACTCCGAAATTCCCTTCAATCATAAGATTGATGTTTTCGCTTGTATTTCTGCACTTTTTACTCACCTCAGTGGTATTCGCATTGGCGGGTTACATAATGTGCGGGAAATTTCTGAAGGTGCCGGGAACGGGTGGCCTTGGAAGGGCTGGTGTTGTGGCCGGCGAAGGAGAGATGGAGTTCATGTATTGCCTCGAGATAGGCGTCAGAGCCTTCTTCCCGGTTTGGGTTTTCTTGTAAGCTCTCTGGCCGTAATGATATTGCTTGATTTCCCAGGCATAGGACGGTTTTGCTAATTGCCATTTGGGGGTAGGTACGTTGTACAATTCCTAATGATGCCGATATTGATAAAGGATTATTGGTGCGTCTCATCTTTCCTACGCTTTGGGCGGCAGTCTCCTAATATAGTGAATAGGATATCGGTATTCCTGGGGAACTCCTTATACTTGATTGGATTCTCATTCTATTGTGTTGTAACCTTCCTGGGATACAATGGTAAGCCGCCATCACACCCTTCCTCAAATAAGATAAGGGATTGATGACCGACTTGGTTGTTATCATATGGATAGCACTTCCATTTCTGCATCATACCGAAATAATGCTATTCCCAATATTCGTCCTGGTGGTTCTATGGGCGGTCAGTTTATTTGGGTTTAACTTGACCAAACATATCGTGCCAATTCTCTTATCTGCGCCGGGGGGGGTATGATATCGCTCCTGTGTCTTTTGGAGGAATTATTTTTCTTGTGTTTTGAAATCGGCGAATAAATTAAAAAGATGATAGATTTGGGATTATGAGGTGTTCCAGCGCTAAACGGTTTTCCTTTTTTATTCTATTAGCAATTCGAAAGTAATTTTTTCTATCTGTATATTATTCTACCGGTACCTTTGCAATGGATCAGTGGGGCTGCATACCGTATCTCTTACTGGTGCATACCCGCGGCATCACGAGATGTGCGGGACATGTTGGAGAGATGGGATGCATGACGGTGGTGAATCACGATGGCTGCTGAAACGACAAATATAAGTGGTCCGAGAGGCAAGCGGCGAATAGGCACCATTAGAACCCACTCCTACCTCTTCTCAAGTCTGGCTTTTCTACTGGGTGACTTTGGGCAAGATGGCTGCAATGAGTGCAATGCGTTCCAATGTCAAGTTAGGGGGAATACAACACCTTTTTAAGATATTCTATTTGAAATGGTGGAATAAAATAATATTAAACACATTAGACAGGAGATTGCCTGATACTCGGGTAAGAAGACCAAGGAGAAGTTACCCCTCAATAGTTTAAAAAAGAAGGAACAGTGCCGTGGGCTAGCAGTAAAGAGGAACGCTGAGTGCACGCCAAGAATTCAGGGATGATGTGGTATGAGGAAGAGAGGAGCAGGAAGGAATGGAAGATGACAACCAAAGCACATCTTTACCACGGAAAAGAAAGAGTCGTGCAACATCAGCCAAAATCTCCCTTCCCCCGACCGATCCCGAGCCCTACTCCACTATCACACACCCGCCTCGCACGCATCTATCGCACTCTTCGCACTCTTCATATATAATACTCTCCCCGTTGTTTATCCATCCCCTAAACACTTACTCATCTCCCGCTCCGTTGATCACTCTTATTGCAAACACAGGCCTTCATAATGTCAGCCACTGGGGGAAATTACAGAGGGAATCCAAGAACTGGTCCGCCGGGCAGAGGGGCGACGCCTAGCTTTCCTCCAACACCGTCTGGTTCAGGGATCCCTGTGCCTGCTCCCAGTCCTGGTGGCCCCTCCCACTCCGAAGCGGGTTCTAGTGTTAGTGATAGCAGGAAGAGACAGAGCAAGAGAGACGAGGTATTTAGTCGGATTATTCCCCCCCCTCATCGTTATCTCGTCAATATCGCTATTTTCACTTTCAGGCGCCGCCCCACTATCACCACTCGATCATTCACACGGTACACTAACAACTTGGTATTCACACACACGTATAGGCTATCCGCCGCAAAATCGAAAATGATCTCAACAAAAAGAAACATACGGTGTCACGCGCTCGTCAGACTCGTAAGGTTGCCCCGGGGACCGTTATGGCCCTTCGCCCATCCCAGGCTCTGCAGATAAAGCCCAATACAACTGTCGCTGAGGCGGCTCAAATCATGGCTGCAAAGCGTGAGGACTGTGTTCTTGTTACCGACGATGAAGATCGTATCTCTGGTATCTTTACCGCAAAGGATCTTGCCTTCCGCGTTGTTGGTGCTGGGGTTGATGCAAGGGATGTGACTATTGCCCACATCATGACCAAGAATCCTCTTTGTGCTCGTACCGATACTTCTGCTACCGACGCCTTGGATTTGATGGTTCGCAAGGGGTTTCGTCATTTACCTGTTATGGATGAGAACCAAGATATTTCCGGAATTCTAGATATCACAAAGTGTTTCTATGAGGCTATGGAAAAACTGGAGAGAGCGTACGCGTCGTCTAGGAAGCTCTATGATGCCTTGGAGGGCGTGCAGTCGGAATTGGGCTCTTCTCAACCACAGCAGATTATCCATTACGTTGAAGCATTGCGGCAGAAGATGTCCGGTCCAGATTTGCAGTCTGTTTTGGATGGAAATCCACCTACCGTTGTTAGCGTAAGAACAACTGTGAAGGATGCAGCGGCTATGATGAAGGAAAATCACACAACTGCTGTTTTGGTTCAGGATAACGGCAGCATCACTGGTATCTTTACGAGTAAAGATGTAGTCTTGAGAGTGATCGCCGCAGGATTGGATCCTGCAAATTGCAGTGTGGTTAGAGTCATGACTCCTCATCCCGACTTCGCTCCCATGGACATGAGTATCCAGGCTGCCTTGAGAAAAATGCACGGTGAGTGGAAGCAACTTCCAGCCCTTATTGAGGTTCAAAGGAGCTGATGGGTATTCGGGTAGATGGCCATTATTTGAACCTTCCAGTCATGAACGAAGCAGCGGAAATTGTTGGCATGGTTGATGTGTTAAAATTGACCTATGCCACTCTAGAGCAGGTGCGCAGAATGTGATTTGTGTGATTCGCGACCTTGTGGCTAATGTGGGTGCACAGATCAATTCCATGGGTACAACTGATAGCGAGGGCCCTGCGTGGAACAAATTCTGGATGTCACTTGACAATGATACTGAATCCGCTGTTTCGGACGGTACCAGACATACTGGCCCCCCCATTCGCCCTCATCAGCCCGACTCGCCTGTCAGAGGTTCCAGGCATGCATCCGGAATGTCTACGGACCGCCATGACAGTAGCGCTATTCTCCCTACTGACTCTGCATCTCACCATGGCGATTCCCCGCCTGCTTCTGTAGTCATGTACCAACAACACTCCAATCCTCTTGATGCCCCATTCCCCTTCAAATTCAAGGCTCCTAGCGGTCGTATGCATCGGTGCCAGGTCGCTGCAAGTGGTGGTCTGATAGAGCTTCTTGCGGCTGTTGTCCAGAAACTTGGAAGCGAAGTTCAAAATGTTGGTGGAGAACCCGAATTTGGCGCGGACGGCAAACTTGAGAAACAAGGGTTTGCCATGAGCTACGTGGACAACGAGGGCGACATTGTTTCCATTACTTCTGACAGGGATTTGATTGATGCGATTGAGATGGCTAGGAGTGGAGGGAGGGATAAGGTTGACCTATACGTTCATGATCCGGACTCTCCACCCGTCATTGCTACTGCCGATCCAAAGCCGGCTGTTGAAACTCCTACTGAATCCATCACTCATAGTAGACGAAGACGTAGACATGAGGAGGAGGAGGATGCCGAGGAGTCAAGTGAGGAGGAAGAGGAGACAGTAGCGCGTAGAAGAGGAAAGAAAAATGCGGTATCCCATTTCCCGACCACAGCCCCCGTTCCGCCGGAGGTTATCCCCGGTGTTCCGAACGAACTGCTCTTGCCCGGAGCTCTCGTCACCTTGGCTGTGGTAATTGTCGGTGTTTTTGCCATGTCTAGAAAGTAAGTGGTATGAGAGAGTCTTCGTTATGAAAGACGGGGGAACGGGTTTAGTTGTACCTCCATAAACGAGGGTATTGCTGAGGCGCTTTTTTTCTCTTTTTTTCTCTTTTTTTCTCTAAAGCAGATGGGCGGGATAGGTTTCGTTTTGCGGGAATATCACAAACGTCGAGATTGCCCAATATCTTAAGGTTGCGTAGATATGTATTCTTCTTACTTTTCTCTTTTTTTTCTCTCTTTCTTTTTTTCCATTCTTGGTTGTGTTTTCATCTGTACACGCCCAATTGAGCTTGATAAGGACCGGCACATGCGAACGGTCATCTGGGTCTTTTTGCAAAGTATCATAGCTTTTATGGTGGTTTACATGGTCCAAAGCCTCTCTGATTTTTTTTGTCACCGGGTGTCGTGTCAGCAATACGTCTGTAATTCGTTCTCCTTTGTTTGTTTTCCTTACCCACATAGCCTGCGTTTTGCCTTCTCTTATTGCCCCTCTTTTTAGTTTACTTTTTCTTCCTCCTTTTCTCTTGGGTATCAACACAACAATTGTGATATCCTCGCCAAGTATTTCACATTCTCTATATATTTTCTCTCTTACTCTCCTCTCCCTTCCGGATTTTGACCCCGTAACGAACGATACGAATTCTCTCTATTAGAATTTGTTAAAATCTAAGTAGACTACAGCACTGCTACTATACAGTACACGTACTCTCACTAGATTTCCAGATTATGGGTGACACATGAGATTGTCGGTGGTGGGGCAGCACAAGCAACGCCAAGACACATACAAATAATGGTAGCGGCTGAAGGGGAAAAGAAGGCTGGATAGAAAGAAAAAATAATAATAGACGAACGGTGTGATATGGATGGAGCACAGGTACTGTACGTACAGTACGAGTACAGTAGGAGGGTACTCTAAACGAGCAAAACTTGACCACAACAACATACCGGTTATTATACAGTACCGGCGGTTCTCAAGGCACCATAGCGAGTTGTTTGGGTAACCCTTTTTATTTTTTTATTTTCTGCTAAGCTGCCCCGCCTTATTTACACCCTCGTTACTCATCGCCCATTCTTCGATAATTTTCCCACGTAACCTTACGGAAGTGAAGGGCAAGAGAGGGTTGTGTTAATCTCGCCCTCTCTCTTTCTTTCTTTCTTTCCCTCTCTTCTCCCCCTCCCCCCCTAGTTCCCACTGCCAAAGTGGAGGACACTCGCTGAAACACACATTTCGCAACTCTCGTCCTTCACCAACGTTCTCCTTCGTCGTTCTCTCACCATCACAACAGCTACTACCACTCTTCTTAGGTCTCCTCGCGCATCCAGTTTCATTAAACTTTCAGGATATAGATCACTCGGTTCTTCTCTGATCTTCCCTTTTTTTTTCCCTTTTTCCTCTTCCCCCCCGGTACGTCGTTCCACCTCTGCGTGAACCATGTCCCAGCTGCCCCCCGGCGTTGTGGAGAGTCTCCAGCAGCTCCTCTTGGGCTTGGAGTCTAGCGATAATAGCATTCGAAGTGAGGCCGAGAAGAGCCTGAATAACGATTGGGTTCTGGCAAGGCCTGATCTCCTACTTTCTGGTCTTGCGGAGCAAGTGCGGGCGGCAGATAGTCCTGCTGTAAGTTTATCATCCCCCTCCCTCTCCTAATCGCCCCCCTCCCCCACTTGATCCCCGAAGCTGGATTCGTTCCCCCCCCCTTCCTTTCTTCTTGCATCGCCAAAACATAAACATTACAATATGTGGTCATGTCGACGGCTTTTTTGTTTTCTTTTATCCCTCTCGACTTATTTGGTTATAATAATAATGATTTTACCTCGTGGTTGGGCTAATTTTTCCCCCGTTTGGCTGGGAGCGGTGCATAGAAACGTTCCTTCGCAGCCGTCTTGTTCCGGCGGATGGCTAGTAAAGCATCGACAAAGGATAATCAGCCTAGTGAATTGTTCCTATCATTGGCCCCCGATATTAAAATCTACATTAGGGGTGTTTTGCTTAGTTGCTTCTCGGAGGAAACCGATAAGGCCACCAGAAACAAGACTGGCGACGCCGTAGCTGAGGTGGCTAGACAGCTGAGTGATGCGGGTATGTGTTCTCCTCTGCCCATTATTACCAGAGCCTCGGCCCAATGGCTATTCAGAATCAATTTTTTCACCTGTTTCAATTTCTCCCCTCAGCGGCCCTTATTCTGACAATCCCTTTACAACTGTAGAAGAGTCATGGCCGGACCTTTTGCTCGCTCTTTTCCTTGCCAGCAAGCAACCAGACCCTGGCCACCGAGAGTCAGCTTTCAGGATATTTGCTACTACGCCCGGGATCATCGAGAAGCAGCATAGTGAGGCTATCCAGGGGGTATTTGTGGGGGGGTTCGGGGATGATGATTTGGGAGTTAGGATTGCTGCGATGGAGGCATTTTCAGCCTTCTTCAGATCGATTAAAAAGGCGGCCCAAAAAGCGTTTTACCCACTTCTTACCCATATCCTCAACATTTTGGTGCCAATGAAGGATTCGCAGGACTCAGATAATCTCTCGAGAGCACTCATGGCCCTTATAGACCTTGCCGAAGTCGCCCCACTAATGTTCAAGCCCTTGTTCAACAATGTTGTCAAGTTTGGAATTTCGGTGGTGCAGGATAAAGATTTGACGGATTCTGCAAGGCAGAACGCATTAGAATTGCTAGCTACATTTGCGGATAATGCGCCTAACATGTGCAAAAAAGATCCGCTCTACACCTCTGAGATGGTTACCCAGTGTTTGAGCTTGATGACGGATATAGGAAATGACGATGATGACGCTTCGGAATGGAACGAGTCTGATGATGTAGGTGTCTTACGTTGGATATCTTTTTGCGCGCTAAGGTGGCTGACTTGGTGATCCTTTCCCTAGCTTGATATGGACGAAAGCGACCTTAACCATGTCGCTGGGGAGCAATGCATGGACCGTCTTGCTAACAAATTGGGTGGATCTGTTCTTCTTGCACCCACCTTCCAATGGCTCCCGAGAATGATGACTTCCTCTGCATGGCGTGATCGACATGCCGCCCTGATGGCTATCTCGGCTATCTCAGAAGGTTGCAGGGATATGATGGAAGCCGAGTTGGATAAGATCTTGGATCTGGTTGTTCCTGCCTTGAGAGATTCTCACCCACGAGTGAGATGGGCCGGGTGCAATGCTTTGGGCCAGATGAGCACGGATTTTGCCGGTATTATGCAAGAGAGATATCATAGCATCGTTCTTACCCATATAATACCGGTACTTGAGTCTCCTGAGCCAAGGTGAGACAAAAATTCACCGGGGGCACTTCTGAGCACTAACTTACTTGTTGACAGGGTCCAATCGCATGCGGCCGCCGCTCTGGTAAATTTCTGCGAGGAAGCCGAGAAGGAAGTTCTTGAGCCCTATCTTGATGACTTGCTTCGACGCCTGTTGGACCTGTTGCATAATGACCAGAAACGTTACGTCCAGGAGCAGGCACTTTCTACCATTGCTACCATCGCCGATTCTGCGGAAGTCGCGTTTTCTAGGTACTATGATACCTTGATGCCCTTGTTGTTCAACGTCTTGAATCGCCCCCAGGACCCTGAGTCGAAGGATCTTCGTTTGCTTAACGCAAAAGCCATGGAATGTGCTACCTTAATTGCACTTGCAGTAGGGCGCGAGAGACTTGGTAATGATGCGGTTCAACTAGTCCAGGTTCTTGGACGTATTCAGCGTTCGTAATTTTTCCTTTCTCTACGCTTTAGATGCTAAGCCTTTGCAGAGAATGTTACCGACCCCGACGATCCACAAGGGTCATACCTCCTCCATTGCTGGGGTCGTATGTGTCGTGTCATGGGCAATGATTTCCTTTCGTACCTCCCTGCTGTCATGCCTCCTCTCCTAGAGCTCGCGAGCGCTAAGGCGGACGTCCAGCTTCTTGATGGTAATTGTTCCACTTCATTCGTTTATGATTTACTTGCTAATCCGTTTCATGGTAGATGATGAACACGTGGCACAAATTGAGCAGGAAGAAGGATGGGAGCTTGTTCCTGTTCGCGGAAAATACATTGGAATAAAGACATCAGCTTTGGATGACAAATATATGGCAATTGAGCTTTTGGTGATCTACGCTCAACAACTGGAGGCTGTATTTGAGCCATACGTCCAGTCAGTTATGAGGGATATTGCTATCCCAGGGTTAAGCTTTTTCTTCAACGATGCGGTTCGAGTCGCTTCCGCTAGACTTGTCCCTCAACTCCTCAACTCTATCAAGAAGGCCCATGGCCCAGGTTCTGCCCAGTTAGCGGAAATTTGGCAACCAACTCTCGGAAAAATACTCGATGTCCTAGCCACCGAGCCAGCAGTCGACACATTAGCTGAGCTTTACCAATGTTTCTATGAGTCGGTTGAGGTGATTGGACAGGGCTGTTTGCCTGCGGAGGCTATGTCTACCTTTATCAATGCCGCAGAGGGTGCTCTCCGAGAGTACCAACAGAGAGTGCGGGTTCGCCTCGAAGAGGCTCAAAAGCCCGAGGAGGAAAGAGAGGATAATGAGGACGCTTTATATGCCATTGAGGACGATCAAACCCTGCTGTCAGACATGAACAAGTCCTTTCACACCATTTTCAAACATCAAGGTGTTTCATTCCTGCCGCATTGGGAGCGATTGCTTCTATTTTACGACGCCTTCATCAATAATCCAGATCCTACACAGCGGCAATGGGCGCTCTGTATTATGGACGATGTTCTGGAGTTTTGCGGACCCGAATCCTGGAAATATCAAGACCACTTTGTTCAGCCACTCTTAAACGGCCTGTCTGACCCGATTGCTGCCAACCGACAAGCTGCAGCCTATGGTGTCGGCATAGCCGCCAAGAATGGAGGCCCAATGTTCTCCGATTTTGTTGCGGCCACAATTCCAAAGCTTTTCGAGGTCACTCGACACCCCCAGGGTAGAGAGCTTGACCACGTTTTTGCGACTGAGAACGCCTGCGCTTCAATTGCCAAAGTTCTTCACTTTAATTCGAGCAAAGTGGGAGACGTACAAGCTGTCGTTCAGGCTTGGGTTGGAACCTTGCCCATTGTTAACGATGATGAGGCTGCGCCATATGCGTACTCGTTCCTAGTGCAATTGATTGAAGGGTATGTTGGGTGAGGATTTGTTTGAATGCCCTGCTAACACCGTGTCTAGAAAAAATTCTGCTGTTCTCGGCAACGTTCCTCAAATTTTCGACTACGTTGTTAGAGCTCTTGACGCGGAGACCATCCAAGGTCAGACTGCGGAAAGGGTTGTTGCCGCTACTAAGAACCTTCTGGCTATGGCCGGAGGCTCAGCGGCTCAGGTTTTAGCTTCCATGCCAGTCGAACGCCATAACGCGGCCAGGCGTTGGTTCTCATAACGGATAGGGTGGGGGGACTGGTGAAGGGCACTCGTTGGGTCGCGGTCTTTGTTTTCCTTGTTATTATTACGGCATCGTTATTGTCTTAGAATTAGTAACTCTTTTGTTATGTAGCTGGACAGATAAAGGGAGGGGGATATGGATGCCACACCTGTTGATTTTGCTTCTGTCAACCTTGTGGGAGAGACAAGCGAAGAGCAAGTGCCCGGACTCTGGGAGTCCCATTGTTCAAAAAACGAAATTGACCGGGGAACGCGGTCCCTCTATTTAGCGACCCGAAGATATCACGCTTTTCTTGCCTCCCTTTCATCCCCCTCTCTTTCCGGGGATTCCGGCCCGCTGCTAGGTGGCATTTTTTCTTTCTTTTTTTCCTTTTACCTACAAGGTGTTACTCACCACTCTCCGTTGCGATCACGCTGGGTACTCTGCTGTACGGTAATTTGGCATGGAGGGCGCCGCTATGACCTGATATGATATTATATGAGCTGGGACGACAAATACCCGGTGCTGCATGATACCTTTACTTTTATATGCACTTTAATTTAACTGGCATAGCTCTTGGGCATAGTTCATCGTCGGCATCATTGCACTATATAGTACTTATTACTTGTAGCGCCAGCAAAAGAATATCAAACGCTGGAAAAAGGGGCGATTCTAAACTTTACGCTTTTTTCGCGTGCCAACACCCCTCCTAAACGATTATCGACGGGCAGATACCTAAAAATGGCCGGGGATCCCAGGACTTAAAGCTTACCCTAATAGCTAAGCCGGGGCTTTTCTAGCGTAGGCGGTTCACCGCGGAGCTCTAAATTTCTAGGTAAACGCTAGGGGGTCTGTGATATCTGGGGAGGGAAGGTGCTCTATCATACTTAATTGGAAAGCAGCCAATTTTCAGGTGTCCCCACACATCCTCAATCTGCATGAAAGCACCTAGCACCTCAATACACCGCCCAAAACGGGTGGATATTCTTCTCACTTTCGGGGTTTGCGTTCCAGAGCTGTCGCCCCGCAGGAGCGGATACGATGTATACGGGATGTGAACTCCTGCGGGGCACACCGGCTACCCGCACCTCCCCGAACGGAAACTAGAAAAGCGAAAGCAGCATTCCGTGGATATGATATGACATGATGCGAGAGGGGCTGAAGTTGGGTGGATGTATAGTATGGTATGCGGGCTCCTACCTGCCGCTAGACCGATGGATGGTTGGATGGCGGGGGGGAGGGACATGGGGGGTCACTCGTTTAGTTGCGACAGCTGGCCACTACATCGTAAGGTCGTGGAGGTGGGAGGAGCAATAAGGAAGTGAGAATATGAGCTGCAGGTAATAGAGAACAGAGCAGTGAAGTCCTTGCAACATTTCTGCGTTCCGGAAGCGGCCGGCGTGACTCGCAGCCGAAACTGTGCTCTTCTCGTCTAAGAGTCGTACCTTTTGAATCTATCACTTCATAGGTCCGCTAAGAGGGAGGGAGGAGCCCGAATCTAGCTGCTAGGTAGCCATCCCGCGAGGTGGGGGTACACGTGGCGTGCGACTTGAAGTAGCAAGGAAATTAAAAAGGCGAGCCTCAAATTGTGAGAGGGCTGATGCGTCGATGGTCAAATTAATAAGTACGAGTATAACACAGTACGAAAATGGGATCCTTAATGAAAGTTTCTGTTGATTGAACGAAAGTGGTTCGTCATGTGTAACTCAACTCAGCTTTGCCTGCAGTAGAGCCCTACTCTTGGCTATCATTGATTAATGTTTATAATTTCCCTTCTTCTGTTAAGGGCGGCTCCATTCCCATAGCGCCTTAAATGTCTAACAAATACTGTGGGACCGCCATCCTTAACCTCAAGCGAAAAAAGTGCTAAACACAGTAGGATAAGTATCTATTCCTGTAGCTATATGATGTGAAATGCCTAGCTGGCGCAGTGTTAACATGTCAAGAAACAATTAACCTCCTGTGCAAATTAGCAGGAGCCCAGGAGTTCGATTCCTCCCAAAATGAGTTATTATTGAACGATCCGTCACGTAGGGTATCATAGGAGATTTAAAAAATCCTGCCCCACCGGAACTGAGAGACTGAAGACCTTAAGCCTTGTTCAAATAAGGCTGTAGCGCAAATCAGACCTGCTGCGAGGTGGTAGAATCCGACTCTGGACCTCACCCCTAGGCGTGAGGTCCGCGATCGGCGGGGTAGTAAAACAAAGATAAACAAGAATTATTTTTTGTTTCATTTTTCTTTTAGACAAGTTGCTTTGCTTCCATTGACTTGGGGGAAAAGAGCAGATGCAAATTCCGAATTCTATATGGATTCTCTAGTATCATAGTACTCCAGGCCGCTTAATCGGTCCAAGATAAACCTAATGTATCGGCCACCGTTGCCGTTCCTCTCATCCACCCCAACTCCTAAGAGCTAGTTTAAGTCCTAGCACTTTGTCATGTGAACGAACATCACCTCTAATCACTCGGCCCACTATCCCACTCCAAATGCCTAGAAAAAGAGCACGAACAGCGCTGAGCTCTTTCCGCCGTGCCAATATTCTCTATACACACCTTGACCGACTTGCTGCCCCATGTCTAAGAAATATGGAGCAGCCAAATAGGATTCCTGCTTCCAACTGAGGCCGCCATCCATCCATCCACCCGGCCAGCGAACCCGTCTTCCTTGGATCCAATGATTCTAATCATAAGAATCCACATAAGGGCGGCCCAGAACACGCTCGAGAATGCTGGCCAGCTCAAGGGAGAAAACCCCTTCCTCCTAGACAACCCGAGCCACCCTAAGAACAGACCAGTCCGTGTTTCATTGACCGTAAAACTGCTGAGCTTTAAGTCTTCAGAAGATGGCTAAAAAGTAAAAAGAAAATGCCGTAAAAAAGATCTACTAGAAAGTCCTAACATGTATAAAACACAAGCTCACGCACGCATCAGAGCCCTCACACAACGACCCCCCCCCAGCTGACCGAATTCTTCTTCTCCTCACTCCGCCCACGGATAACTTCCAAGTCCGCAAAATAGGGCACTACGCCCCCTGGATTTCTCCCCCTCCCCCACAACAATTGACAAACTAATTACTCCCGCAACCCCACTATGCTTCCACGGAAAGCAAACATTGCCACCCAGTGTGCAAACGTTCGAACACGGCAACGGCACCACACAAACACTCCTTATGAAGGGATATCAGGGAACACCCACTCGAGTCGTAGACGACACCAACGTGCGAAAGAGGTGGTCCCCCTGGACTCTCCGGCGAGTGATTCTTGGTGAGCCAGAGGTGGGTTAAACAAAAGTATGCTTGAGCTACGATACTTGTGACTACTCCCTGATTATCCTTCTGCCAACCTTAGGGGGACGCTTTCTACGCCCGGACGCAATGCCGGCCCCCGTGACTTTGTAATATATATATAAAGTGGCATTTCAAAGTATCCCGCATGGACTGACCAAGGGGCTAAGCGGGCACGTAGTACAGGAGGTAAAATATGCAAAAAATCGCCTTTTATCAATACATCGAGCAAGCAGGTACAAACGAGTAAGTAAACGGTAAGTAGAAAGCAATGGAAAGAGAAGAAGAGAAATCCCACATCATACAGACCATCCAAGAGTGCAATAAGCTACAAAAACAAAGTACCACCCGTATCCGGCCCCCCCGACAAAAAAAAAAAATAGAATAAAATAAACTCAAAGACGGTATCATTCATTATATATCTACCCTTCTTTCCTTCCCTGTTTGTCTGTCTTGCATTTCCATCCCGCTTCCCGACCGCAACTCCCGTTCTCCTCCCATGTCTCCTGCCTAACACCAACACCAACCTCCGCCCCCACCCCCCACACCAAATGACATAAAAACATCCCAAAATCTACACAACGCAAAACCAGACCATAAAACAACGGTAGCAGCAGCAGTAGTAGTAAGAGGAAAATAAAGAACCCGTTTGTCATACACCCTAAACCGACAAGAAAATAGAGAGAAAATGAAAAAAAAGCGAGTGGAAGAGAATAAATAAATTACACTGTACGAATGTCACTAAAGCAGAGAAAAAATATACAAACCAGACAATTTTTGTACTAAACCGAAATAAGGACAAACAAACTAGGTCAAACCGAAGTGAGCCAAACCAAACCTGAACGCCCGGTTTGATGAACTGAAATGAGATGAACTTGAGTGAGCTGAAGTTGGCTGGAGAGAAAGGGTACTGCAAGTGAAAAGACGGTAGGAAGGGCTAGAGGGGAGGAGATAGCCACAAGGAGGCATAAGAGAGCTAGTAAAAAAACATGAAGCAAAAGAATACTAGAAAGACGAACAAAAGAACCAATGACATTCCTAGCTAACGAAAAGGGTTAAAGCCGAGAAGATGGTGAATCAGCCCTCGTCCATAAAAAAATAATCTTTTCATTGTTTCCTTGAGTGGTGAATTTATCCGCCTCCACCAACCAACGACTCTGGCGACATCATACCACCATTCCCATCGCCGTCTGCTTCCGATATCTTTGATAATGAGCGATCCATGGCCACACCCTTGGCAGGTAGTGGTGCAGCCTTTGGGGGTGGTGGCGCTGGCGGGTTCGGCTTTTTCTTCTTCTTGGAATTTCCCCCTTGGCCGTGCATCGGGCGTTTTCTCGGCGCCAGAATCTTCCCGCTTGGAGGTAATCTTGGCTTTGGTAGACGCTGTTTGACTGGGAGGTCTTCATCTTCGACAAGAGGCTCTCCATTGCTTGCGTGAAGTCTTTCCAAAAAGAATTTTTTGACCAGAAGGATTTCCCGCTCGAGAAGCTCATGAGTGACTGGCTCAAAAGGAGGTGGCGGCTTGTAGCCGTCTGCTAATGCCACGGCACTGTAGAATTTGAGGCGTTCTTAGTAACTTCTTGCGTATAAAAGAGCGATACAATATCATACCTGGTGTTTTGCGTTTGATATGTACTATGCATCCTCCCCTGGAGCAGATGCAATGGTACGGAAAGCGAAGAAAGTCCAAACTCCTTATCCAAGCCCAACTCCTTAAACCCAAAGAAATCATCACCAATGTCCTCGGCGAAATCACCGCCAACAAACTGCTCACTCCCATCATTAAACATCCTCGAGCCGTCACCACCGACATCCTGTAAGGCAGGACGCTATATACGTAGTTAGTACCTCATCAAATACAGTGCAGTTGAGGGGAAACGTACTAGAAGTTCTGTTAGATGCGTCTTCATCCGCTGGTGAATACCGTTTAGCTTGGAGCCTAGCCTCTCGATATCGTCCTTGATATAGGTGTCCAAAGACTCGACATCTGCCCCATTTTCGTATAAAGCATGAAGCAGCATTTCCTATAACCAAGTTAGAATCCTCAAAGACTCTACTTTCCAAATTCCTACCTCTGGCTCAAACTTCCTCTCATGCTGCGGAGCTTCTCGATACACCGTCAAAGTCTTTGACAACTTCTGAAAATAATCAACAGCAATATCAGTCACAGCATCAATTGCTGTCGGCTGGAACTCTTCAAAGCCAGCATGATAAAATATCTTGCCGACAGATTTCTGCAATGCAGCTCGCGCTACAGTTGCGCACATGATGGGACCTCCCTCAGAAACCACAAAGTCTTCGACATCGACTTCGACAAACTCTTTTGGATCGTATTTTGTGAATTGGTTGGAGTACATCTGAAGAAGTTAACATCAAGCGACCGTTAGACCCAAGGCAACTCATACCTGTGTTTGTACTTGCATCTGCTTGATTACACCAATTTTCGAGCATAACTTCCTAGTCTCCTGCATCTGTTTGATATTCGCATCCATTCGCTTGCTGAGCTCAGACTTTGGCTGTGTGAATATCCCCCTCGGTGCAAGACGGAGATCGTCGTCCTGCAGATCTACTTCATCGCCCTCGCCGTACCATGAGACACCCGAAGGAAGCTCTGGGACCGCGGCCAAAGGATCGTAGTAATCCGGAAGTAGCTCCTGGACGTCCGTTTGTTCCGTATCAACCAATTTCGTATTACCACTTCCTTGTTCCATGCTGTTATCGTCAGCATCCTGAGCTGACCTGGCGTGCTTCTCTTCGTTCCTTAAAAACCGCCCCATATCATCCCGTGATCGTAATAAAGCTGGTTCCTCCGGGTTCAAACGATTGCCACGAAATAGCTTGTGTCTCTCGCTCTGGGTAAAGTCATTAGAAAACGTTCAATGTCATAAGCCAGTCTAAGAGGAAACCCACTGCCACCTTAGCCCTCGCCTTCTTTGTCAAAGTTTTCCACGTTTGGTACTCTACATCATGCGTATCATCGTCGACCCTGTCATGATCAATATCCATCTGCGATAACGAGTGTGCAAGACCATTAGGGATGGGAGTGCTGCCGGATGGTGTTGGAAATCCATTGATGCCGACGGAGACCTGACTATCATTACCCGGAGGGTTGGAATCCGCTCGCAAAAGATTTACTACCGGTGCTTTAACTTCAGGAGTCCCTTCCAGTCGAGCACCTTTCCTAGTCTTCTTAGTTCCAGGTGCCTTTCTACCACGGGAAGACATTATAGGTTCTGTAGGCAAAAGATAAGCATATACGAGCATGAGGCGGACCCCAGTCAGAACAAAAACTAAATGGGGTCAGATATACCATCGTCACTTTCCCCCTCAGCATCAACCTCAAGGGCACCTGCTTCCTCTAACTCAACCTCTGCCCTATCCCTAATTACTATATCAGGAATCAAGGGTATGAGATTTTGAGTAGCTTTCTGCATTGCTTTTGCATGTTTCCGAAGGTAATGTGACGGTTCAGCATTATATGTAAGGCAATTCTGCCATATTAAATTAAGATCGCCGACAAAATCCTTTTTACTCTTGTAATGGTGACCCTTCAACTTTTTCATTACTGTGCCCAGATCCATTGGTTGTTTTATTACTGAAAATTGGAATTGAAATTAAGAATCGAAACCACCGAATGATATAGTAAGGAAGAACTTACTGGTCAAGTAATCCGGTGCCTCTCGTTTATTGACCTTATTGAGAAAGGCAGTAGAGTGTTCTGTCAACGCTCTGAGCTCTAATACCACTTTCTCCGCCGCTTCATAGAGATCCTCCTGGCCAATTTTGTCCTCATTGGCCCATTTTGACCGATTCTTCCGGACCTCTGACATCAAATTCCGTAACTCCATATCCTCTGCAACAACCCTCTCACGCTTGGCATCGATCCGAGCGATAAGGTGCTTCAATGTTAAGCTTGAAGCACCAAGGTTTGCGCTGCTGAGTTTCCCAAGGGCGTTCGCTTGAGCCGCATTCGCTTCGGCATTGACTTGTCTGTCAGATTCCTCAAGTTTCTGCTGTTCCAGCATGGCATCCCGATCGTTCTCAAGGGTGAAGAACATAGAGGGTAGAGCGCGCTTCACGGCCTCTTCGGCCGCTTTCCTATCAGCTTCCAGCTTCTCTCTCGTCACGACAGCACTCTTCTTAGCATCAATTATATTCCCAGACGAAGGTTCGCTTGACTGTGACAATGAGGAAGCTGATTTGAAAGGTAAGGGTAGGTGAGCCTTAGGCTTTGTGTCCTCTTCGTCTTCTTCGTCGTCAAAGTCATAATCGTCGTCGTCGTCGAGCCTTCGCGCGGGTGGCCGAGCATTGTCCGCTGCGGAATTTCCCGAAGCATCGACATTCGCCGAGAAATCGTCGTTAAGCTCCAAGGCAGCGAATTCCATATCCGGGGGAGCGCAGCAAGGACGTCGGGTGTCGAACATCACTGCTATGCGCTTTTCGAATATATCGTATCGCTGGCGAAAAGCGGCGATGGTGGGATCGACAACATCGTCCTTGTCCCCACCCTCCACTCCCGTTTCAATAGAGTTTGTCCGAGTGCGTTCCGCAAGAACAGTGACATCGTCGCGAGTGCTCGGCTGGCGTGACCATGAAGCTGGGAGAAGATTGTTGTTGTTCATGATGCGTATGTAAGCAGGAATATGTATGGGAGGGGGGGTGGTAGTAGTGATTCGGGGGTTTAGAAGGGGGAGGGGAAGAAGGGATTTTGACGCGAATATGGACGTCTTTGGAGCAGGCTAAGCTGCTCGGGTCATAGCCCGAGCTTTTAGCAAGCGGCTCTGAGGAGAAGAGCGACGGAAATGGGATGAAAATCGATGAATGTCGCGATGGAATCCGTGGTGATTTCGCGGGGAATGGTACAGCGCGCACCAGGTGAGGTTGGCGACGCTGGGCGTTGGATCAGGCTGACTAAGGAAAAGGGAGAGAGAGACTGAAAAGCAACAGAACCCTTTCTCCTTTGAACCAACTTTTTTTTTTTTTTTTTTTTTTTTTCTTGTCGTCCACACGAC